>OIFF01000023.1_pt1 | contig 188369 bp, 188 predicted proteins | sample 1581981 | NCBI WGS metagenome assembly OIFF01 (sample SAMN07501067, study PRJEB24779) | human gut metagenome | isolation source: stool | host: human infant | place: USA: Pittsburgh, PA
AAATAAAGAAGCCAGTAAATGAATTTATAATAAACTCATTTACTGGCTATTTTGTTAGGAATTATGTCCCAGCCTCTAAAATTTATCTAGCCTTAAATGAGTCAATGGCTGCTTTGATTTCATCTCTAACACGTTGGAATTCTGACCAAGGTTTGCCTGCTGGATCATCAAATCCCCAATGTTCTTTTTTTACATTAGGCGGCAATACAGGACAGTTTTGATCAGCATCACTACATAGAGTTACTACTAAATCGGATTGGTTTAGTATAGTGTTGTCAATTAAATTAGAAGTATGGTTTGAGATATCAATTCCGACTTCTTTCATCGCTTCGATTGCTTTCGGATTGACACCGTGTGCCTCAATACCGCCAGAATATACTTGCCATTCGTCACCTAAGATTTTTTTACCCCAACCTTCAGCCATTTGGCTACGGCATGAATTACCTGTACATATAAAGTAAATTGTTTTTTTATCCATAAATAGTTTCCTCTTTTTTTAGAAAATAATAAGTGTTAGATATAACCCTAACAGTGTGATAAATAATACCGGAATCGTTATAATAATACCGATTTTAAAGTATTGTCCCCAAGAAATTTTAACACCTTTTTGAGTAAGCACATGTAACCAGAGAAGTGTTGCTAACGAACCAATTGGTGTTATTTTAGGTCCTAAATCAGATCCGATAACATTCGCATAAATCACGCCTTCCTTGAGTATGCTTGTTGTTTGAGATTGACCAATCGCTATTGCATCTATTAAAACAGTTGGCATGTTGTTCATAATGGATGAAAGGAATGCAGCTATAAAGCCCATGCCCATGATACCACTAAATAAGCCGTAATTTGAAATATTTGTTAGTACATCACTAAGAAGCGTTGTGATGCCCACATTTTTTAGACCAAATACCACAAGATACATACCAATAGAGAATAAAACAATATTCCATGGCGCACCTTTAATTACTTGTTTCGTATGCACAGCCTTAGACTTACGTGCTAATAATACAAATATTAAAGCAATGATACCAGCAATAATTGATACTGGAATATTTATAAACTCACTTATTAAATAACCAACTAGCAATACAGTGAGTACAATCCATGAGATATTAAAAAGCTTTTTGTCCTTAATCGCTTCTTTTGGTTCTCTAATATTTACTGCATCAAATTTTCTTGGGATAGACTTTCTAAAATAAAGCCATAAGACAAGAATACTTGCGATTAAAGAGAATATATTAGGTATAATCATTTTACTGAAGTACTCAACAAATCCAATATCAAAGTAATCAGCAGAAACAATATTAACTAAATTACTAACAATTAATGGAAGAGACGTAGTATCTGCGATAAAACCACTAGCAATAATAAATGGGAATATCGCTTTTTTATCAAATCCTAAACTACGTACCATTGCTAAAACAATAGGCGTCAGTATTAAAGCCGCACCATCATTTGCGAAGAAGGCTGCTACAACTGAACCTAAGAGCATGATAAAGATAAACATTTTCAAGCCATTACCCTTTGATGCTCTTACCATATGTATGGCAGACCATTCAAAGAATCCAATTTCATCTAATATGAGTGAAATAAGAATAACTGCAACAAAAGTTAAAGTCGCATTCCAAACAATTCCAGTAACTTCTAGTACGTCTGAAAAGCTTACAACGCCAGTGATTATAGCAACTACAGCACCAATTAATGCAGTAATACCAATATCTAGACCTTTAGGTTGCCATATAACAAAAATTAACGTTAATACAAATATTGTGATTGCTAATATCGTCATCATTAACACTCACCTTTCTCTACTGTTTCACATATACATGGGCCAGCACTGGAACTCAATAGAGTCAGTCGTGATGTAACGTCATCCAATACGTCATGATTCAATTTGTATAAAATTTTATTACCATCTTTTCTGGATGTAATTAAATTATTGTCTTTTAATACTTTCATATGATGACTTAATGTGGGTTGAGAAAAAGAAAAATGCTCTAATAAATCACAAGCGCATAATTCACCACAAGATAACAAGTCTAATATTTCAAGGCGGCTACTATCAGCAATCACTTTTAAGTATTGTGAAATTTTTTTATAATTCAATTTTTCTTCTTCCTTTCTACTTGAAACCTTTTATAACGTTGATAATTTTTATTACCACCTGACAAATTAAACACTTGTTTAAAACCTAAATTAATAAGTACGTTTTGTGCAGCATTCCCAGTAGTACCTTTATTACAATAAGTCACTATCTTTTGATTTTTATCTAATGTTTTTGCATAACTTCTCAATATTTTCAATGGGACGTTAATCGCTCCATCAACATGATTAACTTCAAATTGCTTTGGAGAACGTACATCTAAAATCAATAAGTCATTATTTTGTTTTATGACTTCTTCAGGCGTTATAATTTTGCGTCCTCGAGTAATATTGTGTCCAATCATCCCTGTATAAATAACAGGATCTTTAGTTGTAGAAAAAGGAGGCGCATATGCTAAATCTAAATGAAATAAATCTTCTGCATGGGCGCCAAACGTTATAGCAGTAGCTAGTACATCTATTCTCTTATCTACACCTTCATACCCAATAATTTGAGCACCCAGTAATTTAGAATTGTTTTTATCAAATATAGCTTTAATTACCATTTCTTGGCCTTGCATATATTCTGGACGATTCGGTTTCACATTGTGTAATACGTCAATATCAATATCTAAATCAATAGCTTCTTTTTCAGTTAAGCCTGTTTGGGCAATTGTCATATCAAATATACGAACAATGCCTGTTCCTAAAATGCCTTTATGTTCTAGATTTCCACCAGTTAATCGATCTCCTAAAATACGTCCCATTTTATTTGCTGTAGAACCTAGCGGTCTATATATAGGGTCACCAGTAATTAAATTATAACTTTCTGCTACATCACCAATTGCATATATGTGAGGAATATTTGTTTCAAAATACTTATTGGTTTGTATTGCTCCAGATTTTCCAATATTAATACCAATTTCTTTAGCTAATTTAGTATTTGGTGTGACACCAATCCCAATAATGATTAAATCTGTATCAATTAATTCGCCAGTTTTTAAGCTTACTCTATTTATTGTATGATTTTCATCATAATCAATACTATCTATTTCATTATAGGTATATACGTTAGCTTTATCTTCAATATATTCTTGAATCATAAAACTGATATCGTAGTCTAAATGAGGCATAAAAGTACTGCGTTGAATAATTGAAGTATTGTAGTTAGATAATTGTTCTAACATTTCTAGACCAATAAATCCACCACCAATGATTGTTATATTCTGAACATCATTGCTCTCAATATAATTATAAATTGCTTTCGCATCATTAATATTCTTAACTTTAAATACATTGTTATATTCTTCGCTATTTAATTGAGGAAGTTCCTTAGGCGATGAGCCTGTTGCTAATACTAATTCGTCATATTCTTGAATCATCTTTTCATCATTTACTAAATTGGTAACAGTTATTGTTTGATCAGTATCATTTATCTGATTCACTTCATATTTTGTATAAATATCTATATTAAAGCGCTCTTTAAACCATTTAGCATTTCTTGGCGTGAGTTCATCAATATCAGATACATTACCGCCTATATAGTAGGGGATACCACATACTGAATACGAAATATCATTATCTTTATCAAAAACGATAATTTCCACATCTTCACTATTTCTTCTTGCTTTAGCCGCGACACTTGTACCGGCAGCAACTGAACCGATGATTACAATTTTTTTCATTATGATAACCCCCCATAAGGTATGACAAAATAATTATCAAGACTTTCATTTTTAATCTTGTTTATCCAAAATGATTCATCTTCTTTTTTGTTACTAAAAAGGTCATCACGTTGATTTAGCGTAACTAACGATTGATTAACAACCCACCAATTATGGCCTATATTAGCTCTATTTAAATCTTCTACTAAACGTTTAGATTCTAAATAAGGTGTTTTTTCTGCTAGTGTTACGATTATCATCTGTGTTAAATTTTTATTTTGAATCTTAGGTAATAATGTTTCAACATTACTGGTAGTTTGAGTTGATTTTTTCTTTAATTCTCTATGATGATTTTCACTAGAATCAAGTAACAGCAAGGTATGGCCTGTAGGAGCTGTATCTATAATGACGTAATCCATGTCGTCTTGATTCTCCATAATGTCACTAAAGGCTTTGAAAAATGCTATTTCTTCTGTACAAGGTGATTTTAAATCTTCCATAATATAATCGATATCGTCTTGTGGTGTATCATCATTCACTGTGGCTAGGACTTCTTTTTTATACTTTTCTAATGCTTGTTCTTCATCAATATAAGCGGTATTTAAATTACTTGTAGTTTCAACATTAATTTCTTTAGTAGGGTCAGTAGTTGCTAAAAGAACACGATATCCTTTATTAGATAACGTTGTAGCTAATTGCGTTGCTACTGTCGTTTTACCAACGCCACCTTTTCCCATTGTAAATAAATATTGAACTTTACTATTTTCAATTTCATCGATTAATTTATTGAATTGCGGATGGTCTTCAACAATAAAGTCATCATTTTCAATTAAGTTATCATCATTTAATAGATTAGTTAAACTTTCTATACCTTCTTCTTTCTGCTTTTTATATGGAACGTAATAAGCATGATTGTTATTTAACCATTCAGTAAAATAATTAATGTTTTTATCTTGTTCTGATTTCATCTGACTCGAAATTAAACCGTGACTTTCTTCTATATAGTTGTTAATGATTACTTTGAATTTAGAAATTGACAGTTGTTGTAATTCTTGTTGCGCTCTTTGAATTTCATATATAGAAGAGTGAGTAGGTCTCGCAACTAACATCATGGTCGTATCATCTTGGTTACGTAGTTTTTCAAGTGCTGAATTATATTTAACTCTATTTTCATCCAATCCTGATAATTGACCTAAGCAAGAAGCGTCATTACTCGTTGTATTTAAATAATCTGTCCATGCAGAAGGTAATTCAAGCATTCTCAAGGTGTGACCTGTTGGAGCTGTATCAAATATAATGAAATCAAATTCTTGTTCTAAAGTTTTATCGGATAAAAAATTTGTAAATTCATTAAATGCTGCTACTTCAACTGTACATGAACCACTTAACTGTTCTTTCATTTCAGAAAGCACATCTTCTGGTAGAATACCCTCATAAGGTTCTATAGATTGTGCTTTATAATCGTCTGCAGCAGCAATCGGGTCAAAATTGGCTATAGAGAGATTAGGTATAGGTTGATATTTAGTTAATTTATTAGATAATTCCATTTGAAATACATCTTGTAAATTACTAGCTGGATCAGTACTTACTAAAGCTACTTTCTTTCCATTCTCTGCTAAGTTTAAAGCAATAAAACTTGATATCGTCGTTTTGCCAACGCCACCTTTACCAGTAAAAAACAAATATTTTGTTAACTCAATGTTATCTAAATTCAATTTATTTAAGTATTTAACAGCATCCATCTCCACCACAGCATCCTCCATTTCTCATTTGATTAACTGTAATGATTTCATCGGCTTCTTCTTGGGTAATATAAGCACCCGTTTTAGCTATACCGCCTTCTATAAAAGTGATTGGTAAAACTTCATCACCTTTTTCTTGAATTAAACGAATAACTTCTTGATTTTTAATGAATTCATTCGGATTATTATTCATATTATAACGTTGAACTTCTATTTGATTTTGCTTTAAATATTCATTGATTTGGTTCGCTTTTATTAGTGTTTCATCCGGTTCTGGACCACATACTCCAGTAGAACAGCACATAGCTTCTTCGTATATTTCAATATTTAACATTATACTCACCTCATTAATTAATTTGCGATTATAGATTAACATCTATATAGATGGATGTCTATGTTATTGTTTGAGTTTTAAAAACTTTACTAAATTTAATTCTTAATAATACAATTTATAAAAAAATTATTTTAATGTTTCTGTGAGAAATACCTAAGTTTATGTAAAATCATAGTTTTTTTCTTGCGATAATATAGATATTGATTTATATTTAATATATCAAAAAAAATTGATGTATTAAATGATATAAAACTACGTTGACAATAAGGAGGCGTGCTTGATTGCGAGTAAACCATGCAAGTACTTTAACTGTTGGTTATTTTATAAGTTATTTAAATCTTGTTATGCTATCAAGAGAAATCAATTTAAAAGAAGCTACAATATATATGGAAAAGGAGTTCTTTAAAGGGAACATTAATCAGTATGGCGAATCAACAAAAAATAACTATAAACAAGCAATTCAAGAATTGAAATAAAGATAATATAAACTCAATGAAATATTATAAAAAGGATGGTCTTTTATGGAAGTTATTAAAGCAAAGACTGATATGAGTGAAGATCAACAATTTGACTTTTATGAAAATATGTTTAATGCACTTGCCGATAAAATCAGATTAAAAATACTAAATCAAATTAGCCAAAGCTTCAATAAATCATTATGTGTATGTGATTTAGAAGAGTTATTAGATATAAAACAATCTAAACTTTCTTATCATTTAAAAAAATTAGTAGATGCAAATGTTCTTATTGCTGAAAAGCATGGCACATGGAATTATTACAAAATTAATGAACAACAAATACAGGTTGTTTTAAATGAAGATACTTGTTGTAAGATACTTTAAGTATCTTTTTTAATGTAGTATTAATCAATTTTTTTTGATTAATACATCAAGAAATATTGATTAATTAAATTTGGAGGCATTATACTCATGTTAGATTCAATTATGGAATTTATAAAAACATTTGTGATGTTGTTTTTTGAACTATTCATACTATTTATCATCGTGAGCTTTATTGTAAGTATCATCCAGCAGATAGTTTCAGAAGAAAAAATAAAATACTTTTTAAGTAAACCTAATCAAGCTATTAATTATATTTTGGGAATGGCTTTTGGTGCGATGACACCATTTTGTTCTTGTTCTACAATTCCTATACTTGCAGGTTTATTAAATTCTAAAGTTCCATTTGGCCCTGCAATGAGTTTTTTAATTGCGTCACCTTTAATGAATCCATTAATGATATTTATGTTATGGGCCTTATTAGGTTGGAAAGTTGCTGTTGTTTATTTTATTGTACTAGCAATCTTTAGTGTCTTAACGGGTCTAGTATTTTCAAAAATGAATTTATCTAAAAGTTATAAAGGTGTAACGGTAAAAGGAGATGGGTTTTTCGCTAATAAAAATGGATCTCGTTTTAAACAAGCATTAAATGATGCTTGGGCATTCTTATATCCAATGATTCCTTACTTATTTATCGGTGTATTTATTGGTGCTTTTATATATGGCTTTGTACCCGAAACATTTATTACTAAATATGCGAGTGGAGGTGGCATTATATCCGTATTTATTGCTTCTATTATAGGTATTCCTATGTATATTAGACCTGAAACCATGTTACCTATAGCTGAAGCATTAGCTTCAAAAGGAATGTCGCTTGGGACAGTTGTTGCTTTGATCATTGGTGGTGCTGGTGCAAGTATTCCAGAAGTTGTATTATTATCGAAACTATTCAAGAAAAAATTTGTAATCTCATTCGTTATCGCCATTTTAGTTGTAGCTATTTCTACAGGTTTGATGGTGAACATCGTTATTTAAAGGAGGTGAGATAATGGGAGTCAAAGACGTATTAAAAAAATTAAAACCTCAAGAACAATCTTGTTGTTCAGTAGAAATTGAAGAAAAAAAAGAGAAAAATGAAAAAAAGCAACAGGATAATAATTGCTGTTGTAACAATTAATTTAGAAGTCTGTAAAATATATGCTTCTAATAAATGAACGACAAATTCCAATGTAATAGTATGGAATTTGTCGTTCTTTCGTTTCAATTAAGGAAAATGATGTTGTTTATTTAGTATTTCTTTAAGACTTATAACAAAAAGACGTTAATTAAAAACCGCATCATTAACCGATACGCAGAATCATATTATAAATAAAACTAAAAATGAGGTTGTATATAACTCACTCTGAAATTGATTGAATATATAGTATCTTTAATAAAATGCAGCTATTGTGGCGTAGAATTTGAGAATCAAAAAATGATTAATTTAGTTTGAAAAGACTGAATATAAATACTAGAAAAATAGCCAGTAAATGAGTTTATTATGAATTCATTTACTGGCTTCATTAAATAATGATCTAGACAATTTGCTTTTCTAGACCTACTTTGAAATGCGTTATTTTCTTTAAGAATAGTAATATATGATTTGTGTTGATAATGCTAACCTTGGTCAGAGTGTATTGTCATGCGATAGTTCAGATGAGATTTTTTAATTAAAACCTTGTTTTAAACATCGATGACAAGGTCTAATGTAGGACGTGTAGACATCATTTTCAGAATGATATAAATAAATCCATAAATGGAGATAAATCGAAACTATTTATACCCTAGGGGGGTATATGTTATAGTATAAGTAGTTTTACTATAACATTTTTATTAGGAGGGGTTAATTTGAATAATAATGGTGAAGCGCATAATCATCAAAATCACATGAATCATTCCAATCACATGCATCATGATAACCATGAATCACATAATCATCATAGTGGCCATGCACATCATCATGGAAATTTTAAAGTTAAGTTTTTTGTTTCATTAATTTTTGCAATACCTATCATTCTTTTATCGCCAATGATGGGTGTTAACTTACCTTTTCAATTCACATTTCCAGGTTCTGAATGGGTAGTGTTAATATTAAGTACAATTTTATTCTTTTATGGTGGTAAACCGTTCTTGTCTGGTGGTAAAGATGAAATTGCTGAAAAAAAACCAGGCATGATGACCTTAGTTGCCCTAGGTATTTCAGTAGCTTATATTTATAGCTTGTATGCTTTTTATATGAATAACTTTAGTAGTGCAACTGGTCATACAATGGACTTTTTTTGGGAATTAGCAACCTTAATTTTAATTATGCTATTAGGACATTGGATAGAAATGAATGCTGTCGGAAATGCTGGAGATGCTTTAAAGAAAATGGCAGAACTGTTACCTAATAGTGCGATTAAAGTTATGGATAATGGCCAACGCGAAGAAGTTAAAATATCAGACATCATGACTGATGATATCGTCGAAGTAAAAGCCGGAGAAAGTATTCCAACAGATGGTATTATCGTTCAAGGACAAACATCTGTAGATGAATCCCTAGTCACTGGAGAATCTAAAAAAGTACAAAAAAATCAAAATGACAACGTCATCGGGGGTTCTATTAATGGGTCTGGAACAATACAAGTCAAGGTTACAGCTGTGGGAGAAGATGGATATCTTTCTCAAGTGATGGGACTTGTTAATCAAGCACAAAATGATAAATCTAGTGCTGAATTGTTATCTGATAAAGTAGCGGGTTATTTATTCTACTTTGCTGTAATTGTTGGCGTGATTTCTTTTATTGTCTGGATGCTCATTCAAAATGATGTTGATTTTGCATTAGAACGTCTTGTAACTGTGTTAGTCATTGCTTGTCCACATGCTTTAGGCTTGGCAATACCTTTAGTCACTGCACGTTCGACTTCAATTGGTGCACATAATGGTTTAATTATTAAAAATAGAGAGTCTGTAGAAATAGCTCAACATATCGATTATGTAATGATGGATAAAACTGGTACTTTAACTGAGGGTAACTTTTCTGTGAATCATTATGAGAGCTTTAAAAATGATTTGAGTAATGATACAATATTAAGCCTTTTCGCCTCATTAGAAAGTCAATCTAATCACCCATTAGCTATAAGTATTGTTGATTTTGCGAAAAGTAAAAATGTTTCATTTACTAATCCACAAGACGTTAATAATATTCCGGGTGTCGGATTAGAAGGTCTAATTGATAATAAAACATATAAAATAACAAATGTCTCTTATCTTGATAAACATAAACTTAATTATGACGATGACTTGTTTACTAAATTAGCTCAACAAGGTAATTCAATCAGCTATTTAATTGAGGATCAACAAGTCATTGGCATGATTGCTCAAGGAGATCAAATTAAAGAAAGCTCAAAACAAATGGTAGCTGATTTACTATCAAGAAATATTACACCAGTCATGCTTACAGGTGATAATAATGAAGTGGCACACGCTGTCGCAAAAGAATTAGGTATTAGTGATGTCCACGCACAACTCATGCCAGAAGATAAGGAAAGCATTATAAAAGATTATCAAAGTGACGGTAATAAAGTCATGATGGTCGGAGACGGTATCAACGATGCGCCGAGTCTTATAAGAGCCGATATTGGTATAGCAATTGGTGCAGGCACAGATGTTGCAGTGGATTCAGGTGATGTCATACTTGTTAAAAGTAATCCATCAGATATCATTCATTTCTTGACTCTTTCAAATAATACTATGAAAAAAATGGTGCAAAACTTATGGTGGGGTGCAGGTTATAATATTGTTGCTGTACCTTTAGCAGCTGGTATTTTAGCATTTATCGGCTTGATTTTATCACCTGCAATAGGTGCTATTTTAATGTCACTAAGTACGGTTATCGTTGCAATTAATGCCTTTACATTAAAATTAAAATAAAAGATAGGAGTTTTATTATGATTAAAAAATTATTTTTTATGATATTAGGATCATTACTAATATTATCAGCTTGCTCCAATAATGATGAAAAAGATAAAGACACTAATGACCAAAAAAGTGAGAGCCATATGAAGCATAATGATGAAAGTAAAGTTCCTGAAGATATGACATCGACTAATGAGGGTGAATTTAAAGTAGGAGATAAAGTAACGATTACAGCAGGACATATGCCAGGTATGAAAGGTGCAGAAGCTACTGTAAAAGGTGCGTATAAAACATATGCCTATGTTGTAAGTTATAAACCCACAAATGGAAATGAAAAAGTAAACAATCATAAATGGGTCGTAAACGAAGAGATCAAAGATGCACCTAAAGATGGATTTAGTAAAGGCGATACTGTTAAATTAGAAGCAAATCATATGTCTGGTATGAAAGGTGCTACAGCCAATATAGATAACGTGAAAAAGACTACTGTTTACGTGGTTGATTACAAATCCAAAGATAATGGTAAAATCATTAAAAATCATAAATGGATGACAGGAAATGAACTGAAAGCACGCTAAAAATCTAGTTCTAAATTGAGAAATAAATAGATATAAAAATTAAAAAGAAGTCTTAGAAGAATAACATTTATCAAAAAACGCTTAATAGACGTGAAGAATATCGTCTATTAAGCGTTTTATATTAATATTTTATCAGTACGTAGCATTTTTCTACGCTAAACAAAGTAGTTAAATGATACTAGTCTAAATAATAGTCTTAATTTTTCACAACATACTATTCGCAATCATAATACGCAAATATCTTCTCATAAACTATAAATGATGACCCTTAAATTATTCGTCGTGTTTAAGCACGCGAGTCATTTCTTCAATTTTGCCGGCATGTAATGGAACATGGAAGGCATTTAGTACTAATAATTCATTGAGTGTTTGGCAACCAGCAACGGGTTCGTTAAGTTCTTGTGATAATTGTTCATCCGTTAGTTTGCGCGCACGTTCAGGAAGTGTTTTTAAATTTTCTTTAATCGTTTCGATTGATGGAACATCTTGTCCTTCCCAGTTAGCAGGGCTAGATCCGTAACCAAATAGTTTAGTATATTTAGCGATATCTACGGCATTTTGACCGCCTATTGATAAAGCAGAATCGAAAATCGTTAAAACATGTCCAAATTGCCAATGTAACGTATTTGGAAAAACATCATTTTCTTTATCTAATACGCGTTCAACATTCCAATTATCATACACAGATAGTAAATGATTTACACCTATATCAATTACATCATAAACTGTTTTATCATTCATTTACGTTTCCTCCTATATTTAAAAAGTGTAGTACTAAAAATCTACCCGTTAAAAATTACTCACAAACACTATGATTAGAAGTACCCGTTTTATTTACTGTATAGCACAAATGGATGTAAAGAAGATGAAGACTAGACAAGTATCGAAGCTATATTACTGAAAAAATGTTATTAAAACTACAATAATAAATATTTATAGCAGAGAGACCGACAACATCATCTCTTCAATTTCTTAGAAGGTAACTTAAACTAGTCATCCTTAGCTCGTTTTGTTCTCTCGTCTTCTATTCTTAAAATGGAGAAATTTCTTAATCATAGCATCAAAATAATGTAAAAAAAGAGTGGAATAGAATGTATTTTAAATTCATCGTCCCACTTCACTAAGTTTAGTAAGAAGAACTGGGATTGAAAAAAGCTTAGCACAAGCGCATTTTCAACTCAGTCATCGACGAATAATATATTAAAAATGCCCAAGACATTTAATAATGTCCTGGGCTTCTTTATCTATTTGTTCAAGAAGTTACGTTTATATTTCTTGTTTATTTATATAGTCTTTATTGTGGTTTTAAAATGACTTTAATATTGTTATCTTTTTTCTGATCGAAAATATCATACGCTTGTTTTGCTTCTTCTAAAGGCATGGTATGCGTTATGATTTCTGTTGGATCAAACACTTCATTTTTAATCATTTCATATAATTTTGGCATTTGATGAATAACTGGTGCTTGACCACTTTTTACTTGAACGTCTCTATTAAAAATTAAATCTACTGGAAAATTATCTGCAGGTGTAGCATAAATACCAGTTAATTGAATGGTACCAAATTTTCTTACTGATTCTGCTGCTGTAATAATTGGACTAATATTACCGCGTTGTGCTGAGTTTGAACTCATCTCTAAATCATCTTGAGCAACTTGTCCATCCATTCCCACACAATCTATCACAACATCTGCACCGCCACGTGTATTTTCACGAAGTAATTTTCCAATATTATCTTCTTTAGAAAAGTTATACACTTCAGCACCATTGAATTTTTTCGCATGGTTTAATCTATGTTCCACATTATCAACGGCAATCACACGTTCAGCACCTTTTAATTTAGCAAATTTTTGTGCCATTAAACCGATTGGACCACAACCTAGAACAATAACAGTGTCACCAGATTTTACGCCCGCATGTTCTACACTCCAATAAGCTGTTGGGACAACATCAGATAAAAATAATACTTGTTCGTCTTTCAAATCGCTATCTGGAACTTTGAAAGAAGAGAAGTCAGCAAATGGAACTCTTAAATACTCTGCTTGTCCTCCCCAGTGATTCCCGTGCATGGCACCAAAACCGAAAAGTCCACCATTGTCCATTTTCCAATTTGCAGGGGATGGATTAGAGTTGTCGCATTGAGATTCCATATGGTTATTACAATAGAAGCAGTCACCACAACCGATGTTAAAAGGTATAACCACTCTATCCCCTTTTTTTAAGGTCTTAACGTCTTTTCCTACTTCTTCTACAATTCCCATTGGCTCATGTCCAATAACAAAACCAGGATCCATAAATAAATCGCCTTGATGATAAAAATGTAAATCAGAACCACATATACCTGAAGCTGTTATTTTAATAATTGCATCTGTGGATTCTTCTATCGTGGGATCGTTCACTTCACGAACTTCCATATTTTTATGACCTTGATAAGTAACTGCTTTCATTAATATCGCCCTCCTCCTGTCAATCTACCCCTTGTAACATATTATAAATGCTGAAGAGTCATATATTATGTTTAGATGATGTAGATATGTTCGAATTAGAGGCTACTTTAGTAGAAAGGATATAGACGCATCGATGCTACATTCATTTATGGAAATGAAGAAAAAGTAGAGGAAGGTCTTGTAACAACAAGACTTAAACGTGAAGACGTATTTATCACTACTAAATTATGGTTAGACGATTTTAGACGAGACAACGTAGAAAAAGAACATCATTAATCATTAGACAATTTTGGTTTAGATTATTTGGAGTTATATTGAGTACACTAACCAGATACAAATGAGGTGGTAATGATTGATACATGAAAAGGGAGGAAAGATTGATATTAATCAGACAAAGTTAAAGTATTAGAGTAAGTCACTTTAATAGAGAAGTTTTGCTTTAGAAATTTACATGATGATGAGCAATACTATTGAAGAAGATAAAAAAAGAGATTATACCATCAGTATAATCCCCGTAGATACATAATATATAATTGAACTCCCAACTCATACATAGTCGTTCCCCTAAGGCCATTATGCGACTATTCTTTGTATTTGTCTATGTTCAAATATATTAATAAAAAAATGAGTATAACGTTTATATAAACGTGTGCATTGTTTTTACACTATCTGCCTAGTTAGACCATGAGAAATGACATACTTAATCAAGGCCATAAGCAAATTTGATTTTATATAGTTCATGGTCACTTAAATGAAATTCATTAGTATGGAATACATATTTGCCAAATATATTTTTAGCTTCTTTAGGTGAAATAATATATTCATTTTTTAATTTTTCTAACTCTTGAGCTACACTTGTTGCAAAATTATATTGATCATCACGTGTGTGATAATCATTAAAACCGTTTTCTGATTGTTTTATTAAGTTTTCTACTTGAGTTGAATATTTATTATTTCTTGATAATCTAGATTTTCTAAGTCTCTCTAACGTTCTTATCGCTTTAGCGTATTTATCTTCGATTGCTTTGACTCTATTTAATGTTTTTAATGAAGTTCTATTTGGTGTAACGCGAGGTGATGAATCATAAGCATATTTATCTTCAATTGCTTTTAAAGTGTCATTAAATTTATCTGTAGCTTGATCTTCATTGTTTTGACTTGCTCTATTTAATTCACTATATGCATTTTGTATCTCTAATTGCTTGGCGACTTCTTTTAAATATTGTGTTAATTCATTCATCTAGACAAACTCCTTTATTTAATTTTCTTTATTGAACATTTTCTTCATTTGTATATATATATCACTTAATACATATAATAAAACATTATGATTTAATTATAAATTGTTTAACAAGATATAATTATTTAGTATTAAGACCATTATATATATTAAATGTAAAAAAACGATAACAATCAATATTAAATATTGTAAAAAGTATAGTTGGAATCTATAACTGATGAACCGTTTATCTTAAATAGTGAGAGAAAGACTAACAAAGACTTAATATAATAGTTAAGTAATAAAAAAATGCCCACATCTCATGGGCATTTTTATAATTACATTGTACTGATATCAATAACAAAACGATATTTAACTTTAGATGCCAACACTCTTTCGTAAGCATCATCAATATCATCTGCTGTAATTAATTCAATTTGTGGAGCGATATGATGTTCAGAACAGAAATCTAACATGTTTTGAGTTTCTTTAATACCACCGATAGCAGATCCAGCAAATGAACGGCGATGACCAATTAAATTAAAGACTTGTAAGGATACAGGCTCAGCTGGGGCACCAACATTAACGAGTGTACCATCTAAGGCTAATAATTTAAGATAGTCATCTATGTCTAATTTTGCACTTACAGTATTAATAATTAAGTCAAATGAACCAGCAAGTTCTTTAAATGTTGATTCGTCACTTGTTGCATAATAAGCTGAAGCACCAAATTTTAAACCATCTTCTTTTTTATTTAACGTACGTGATAACACAGTCACGTTAGCGCCCATTGCATGTGCAATTTGAACTGCCATATGTCCAAGACCACCCATACCAATGATTGCTACATTCTTTTTACCTTCATAGGCTTTCCAATGATTTAAAGGTGAGTAAGTTGTAATCCCCGCACACAGTAAAGGAGCAGCAACCTCTAAACTGATATTGTCAGGAATACGTAATACGAAATCTTCTTGTACAACAATATGTGTTGAGTAACCACCTTGTGTTTTCTCACCATATTTGTCAGTACTTGCATAAGTACCTACATTTCCATTTAAACAGTATTGTTCTTCGTCATTTTTACAGTTTTCACATTCACCACAAGAATCCACCATACATCCAACGCCTACACGGTCACCCACTTTATATTTAGTGACGTCAGGACCGACTTCTTTAACAATACCTGCAATTTCATGACCTGGTACGAGTGGATAATCGACAGGGCCCCATTCTTCTCGAGCAGTATGGATATCAGAGTGACAGATACCTGCATATTTAATCTCTATTAATACGTCATGTTTATCTAAATCACGACGTTTAATTTCAGTAGCGAAAAATTCAGAATCTGGGCCATTTACAGCTCTTGCTTTTACATTCATCATACTCATTTCCCCTTATACATATAAGATAGAATATACGCGTTTGTATTATTCTTCATATTGACAATAGAGATCTAGATTAATTAAGTCAACATATCGAACTCAATATGTATAGCACAAGGTGATTTTAAACTAATTGTTGTGAGGCATGTTTCAATGACTTCACATTAGAAAGGAAAATAAAAAACAGATCAATTAGACTTTTAATAAAAATGTAATTATGTTGATAACATGTTGAGGGACATCCAAGAGATAACTCTGACAAATATAGAAGTGGAGGAACAAACGATGAATATTGGTATTATTGGAGCAACAGGTAAATTAGGAACTAAAATATTAGATGAAGCACAACAACGTGGACATGAAGTAACTGCGATTGTAAGAAATGCTGCTAAATTAGATGCTGATAAAGATGTTAAAGTGATTGAAAAAGACGTGTTTGATTTAACTTCAGATGATATTAAAGATTTAGACGTGGTAGTCAATGCATTTGGCGCGCCATTGGGTGAAGAAGAAGTGCACGTTGAAGTGGGACGCGTATTGATTAACATATTAAAAGATGTAGATACAAGAGCCATTATTGTAGGGGGTGCTGGTAGTCTATTTGCAGATGATGCGCATACTATACGTGTTATTGATACACCAGATTTCCCAGAAATAGTGAAACCAACAGCTAAAGGATCAAGTCGTAACTTACAAGACTTACAAAATGCTGAAGGAATTACTTGGACTTTTATTAGTCCATCAGCGGAATTTGACTTTGAAGGAAAACGTACAGGCACCTATACGTTAGGAAAAGATCAATTATTATTTAATAGTAAAGGGAATAGTTATATCAGTTATGCAGATTTTGCTATTGCTATAGTAGATGAAGCTGAAAATAAAGCGCATATCAATGAACGTTTCACAGTTGTTGGTGAAGAAGAATAATAGTGATCCTAGATGTCCTTTAGGAAAAATAATTAAAACGGCCAATCTAAATTAAAAGTAATTATCCAAAATATAATGGCAGTCATAAAAATATTAAAAGTATAGTCTAGAGAATGTCCTCCTATGTATCTGCATGATAGTATTTAGGAGGATATTTTAGTGTGTGACTACATTATGTTGTTTTTTTATAATAAATTCATAATTCATTAATTATAGAAAAAGTAGGGTATTAAATATAGGAAGACTTTAAAGGAGGAAGTTATGATTAATATTAGAAAAGCTACAAGAATTGTATTACCTTTAGTAGGTGGAATGATTATTGGGAGATTAACGGCTAAAGCTCAAAATGATTATAAACATTATGAAAAACCACCTTTTTCACCTCCAGCTAAAGTATTTCCAATTGTATGGCCACTACTTTATACCTCAATGGGAGTAGCTTATCAATTATCATATTCGCATGCAGCTCATAAAAGAGAGAAACAGTCTATAACACGTGCTCATTATGCACAATTAGGGTTGAATTATGCGTGGACGATACTTTATTTCAATTTAAAACTGAGAAAGACATCTTTAATTGAAAGTTATGTATTACTTGCAGCTGGAAATATTACTGCACATCGTTTTTATGCTTCTAATAAGTATGCTGGTTTATTGATGTTACCTTATGTCATTTGGTTAAGTTACGCAAGTTATTTAAACGGAGGTAATTTAATCTTAAATGAAGATAAACCAGGTTATACTAGAGATTAACACTGAGTGATATGTATGACAGAATATATAGTAAGATATATTAAGTGACAGTAGGAGATTAATTTTAAGTATTATTCTTTTATAAATTATGTAAAAAAAGCACAAGCACGTATACATACATGCTTGTGCTAAAATTTATGTTTAAACAGGGACAACATTTGTTGCTTGTTCGCCACGTTGACCTTCAGTGATGTCAAACTCTACTTTTTGACCTTCTTCTAAAGTTTTATATCCATCAGTAGCGATACCTGAGAAGTGAACAAACACATCGTCACCGTCTTCTCTTTCGATAAATCCAAACCCTTTTTCTGCGTTAAACCATTTAACTGTACCGTTATTCATATAGAATACCTCCAAGTGCTTTTGCACATCATATTTGTAACAAATTCATAAATTAAAAGAGAATATTCTATAAAAATATACTACAATCCAAAATACGAGCTTTTATTACGTGAAACCAACTATACACCTTTTGAATGAATAAGTACAGCATTATTTTGAAATTTAGCATAATTTCTTTTGGAATTATAAAAATACATAGATAACAAGACTAAGATTTATAATTTATTAAGATCGTTATTTTACATATATCGAATAAATATATGTAAAATGAATGCTACGGTGGCGAAACATCTAAGATTTTAATTACTTTTTAATATATCCTAAATTGCCACCAACAGTTTCATAAAAATCAAAACGCATGCCTGATTTGATAACTGAGCCATTTAAATCTTTATCTAAAACTGTAAGAGCTAATTTTCCATCAGGTAAATTCTTTGTTGTAAATTGAACAGTATATTCTTCAGATTTAAAACGATGTTTCTTAATATCTAATACGATGAATTGAGTTGGATCTTTTCGATGTTTTACTTCTAGATACTTTAACTCAGAGTTTTTAGAAAGTATTTTTAAGAACACCTTATCATTCTCTTGAGAGATTTTTAGTAATGTAGGATGCATTCTTTTTTTGTAATGTGTTCCTTTAAACGAATAGTAATATATATCGTTTTTCTCATGAAGCGGCTTATCATCTTTTTTAAGATAGAATTTAACAAAACTGATAATGTCTTCTTTATTCCCCTCACGTATTAGTTTGATGGCTTGTCGGTTTAAATCATCATCTGCATAGTCTAAAGCATCGAAATGTTCATCTACCATATGAATGATATTTTGAAAAATAGGAAGTAACTCATTTATGTTTTTAATAAAGCCTTTTTTATAGAATTTAGCTTCTAAAACATCTTTATTAATAATACGATATAGTAAATTAGGCATTAATTTATTATTTTTATATTTACTCATTAAGTGACGATAGGCTTCACCTTGCCATTTCATACGATTAATATGTGTTGATTTTTCTGATTTTACTAAAGAAATATTATCGTCGTAACGGTTAGCACAATAAACCACATCTTGTGTTGTACTAATACGTTTAGTATTGAAAAAGACTTCTGCGAAAAATTGTAAATCTTCTCCAAAAATCATTTCTGGAAATTGAATATGATTCTTTTTAATGACGCTAGCTTTAATCATACGACCAGCAGGTGCTAAATGATAAAATGATTTTCTAAAGTGTTTTAAATCTACTTTATTATATGCAATTTTAGATAGAGCAACGCCACTTCTAGCTATGCGATCACTATGCACATATTTTGTTAAGCCTGTAGCATAGTCTGTCTTGTTTGTTTTTAAAAGTGTATATAACTTTTCTAGAGCATCTTCAGGTAACCAATCATCACCGTCTATAAACATGATGTACTTTCCCTTACTTAAATCAATAGATAAATTTCGTGGTTTCGCAGGTGTACCCGAATTTTGATCTAATTGAATAAATTTGTAATTAGAAAAACTGTCTATTTTTTTAGAAACAATATCAACGGTTTGGTCAGTAGAACAGTCATCCACCACGATTAATTCAAAATCTCTCATATCCATCGATTGTTTTAAGACACTATCTAATGTTTTATTAATAAATTTTTCTTTGTTATACGTACTAATTAATACACTTACTTTAGGCCTATGATTGATTTCTTTACTCTTTATAACCTTCATTTTTATACTCCTTTAATTAGTAATCTTTTTGATAATCTAATGTATTTTAAAAAGTAGTTAAAATACAAATAATAATCTAATTATATTTAATATAATCAATTTTTTCTATCGTTATTTATTGTAATAATCTAATTATAGATTATGTTATATATTTTGTTTTTAAGTATTAATATATCTATTATCATCACAATAATCTTTAATTATCTATAAAAATACCTAAATTAGGTAATTATGATATATATGAGATTAGAAAATAAAATGAACTCTGATTTATTTATAGGAAATGCGAGCGTTCTCAAAGAAACTCAAAAATGTTATAATTACAGTTGAAAACGATTCCAACAAATTGTTATTTGATATAGCTATTTAATTATTGAATTAAATGACTATATCAAGTAATAAATAGGAGAGATAGAAATGAAAGATACAGATCAAATACATACTAAAAATACTGAAGAACAAGGTATTACGCTACCCTATTTAAAAAAAGCAGTTATTTTTTCTATTACATTTGGTTTCTTCGGAGTAAACATGGCATTTGCACTTCAATCAGCAATGATGGGAAGAATATTTCAAACGCTCGGCGCCGATCCTAATAATTTAGGTTGGTTTTTTATTTTGCCGCCATTAGCAGGAATGATTGTACAACCACTTATTGGATACTATTCTGATAGAACTTGGACTAGATTTGGACGTCGGATGCCGTATCTTTTAATTGCTGGTCCCATTGGAGCGATCGTATTAGTCCTACTACCTAATGCAGGTTCGTTTGGATTTGGATATGCATCACTTATGGCGTTGTCATTTGGTGCAATCATGACGTTACTTATGGATTTGACGTCAAATGCGTGTATGCAGCCCTATAAAATGATTATTGGAGATATGGTAAACGAAAAACAAAGAGATATGGCCTGGTCATGGCAACAAATCTTCTCAAATTTAGGTGGTATTATTGCTACACTATTACCATTTTTACTAACAATTATGGGAATGAGTAATGTAGCGCCTAAAGGGGAAGTACCGATGACAGTAAAAATAGCTTATTATATTGCAGCAGCGGTATTACTCATTGCTTCTATTTGGACGGTTCTTTCCGTTAAAGAATATGAACCTAAAACATATAACTATTATCACGGCATTTCAGATGACAATAGGAATGAGAAATTAAATTTATGGCAACTGTTAAAAACTGCGCCTAAACAATTTTGGCAAATTAGTGTAGTTCAATTTTTTAACTGGTTTGCATTAATGTATCTCTGGACGTATTCAACAGGTGCAATAGCAAAAAATGTATGGAATGCGACAGACCCTTCTTCAGCAGGATATCAAGCAGCAGGGAACTGGTATGGTGTGTTATACTGTATACAATTTTTAAGTTCAGTTATTTTTGGTTTTGTCATTGCAAAATCTAAACCCTCTCAAAGAAAATTTTGGTATAGTTTTGGATTAATTTTTGGTGGGTTAGGTCTTATTTCAATGTTCTTTATTCATAACCAATGGTTACTCATTATTTCATTTATATTTATTGGTATTAATAACTTAACGATGAATACTCAACCATTTACACTATTAACCGAAGCAATTGATGGAGAAAATTCAGGTGCTTATCTAGGTTTATTTAATACAAGTATTTGTCTACCACAAATTGTCGCTTCTGTAGTAAGCTTTGCACTTTTCCCACTATTAGGAAGTTCAATGCCTGCGATGTTATTATTTGCAGGAATCATGATGCTTCTGGGTGCAATCTCAGTTAAATTTATTAACGCAAAATTTGAATGAAATACTAAAAAATTTATTTATAATGTGTAAGAGCGAAAAATAATTTTTCGCTCTTTTTTTATAAAAAACTATCAGCAATGTTTCATAAACAATATAATGATGTCATTAAAAGTGTAATACCTTTAAGGAATATCAAACCTTGAAGTATAGGTGAGGACATACGCGGTAAATCACTCGCCATAGAAAAGTTATATCATACATCATTCATTTAATTCATATTGACAATCTTAAATATCCCTGTACAATTTAAATCGTAATAGTTACGATTTAAAAAGGAGAGATACAAATGAGTAAGATACCTGTAACTGTATTAAGTGGTTATTTAGGCTCAGGGAAGACAACGTTACTAAACCATATTTTAAATCATCGAGAAGGTCGTCGTATTGCAGTCATTGTAAATGATATGAGTGAGGTCAATATTGATAAAGATTTAGTTGCTGATGGTGGTGGAATGTCTAGAACAGATGAAAAATTAGTTGAACTATCTAATGGATGTATTTGTTGCACGTTACGTGACGATTTATTAAAAGAAGTTGAACGACTCGTACATAAAGGCAATATTGATTATATCGTTATTGAATCTACAGGCATTTCTGAACCAGTACCTGTAGCGCAAACGTTCTCGTATATCGATGAAGCGATGGGAATAGATCTCACTTCGATTTGTCGTTTAGATACGATGGTTACGGTCGTTGATGCGAATCGATTTGTTAATGATATTCATTCTGAAGATTTACTTGTGGATCGTAATCAAGGTGCGGATGTGACAGATGAACGTTCAATTGCGGATTTATTAATAGACCAAGTTGAATTCTGTGATGTACTTGTATTGAATAAAACAGATTTAGTTACAAATGAAGCGCTAGATAAATTAGAACATATACTTAGAACATTACAACCAGATGCAAAAATAATTAAAACAACGCAGTCTCAAGTAGATATTAATGATGTCTTAGATACAGGACGATTTGATTTTGAAAAAGCTAGCAATTCTGCAGGATGGATTAAGGAGCTAACAGAAGGCGGCCATGAGGCACATACACCGGAAACTGAAGAATATGGTATGAGTTCGTTTGTCTATTCAAGACGATTACCGTTTCACGCGAAACGTTTCAATGATTGGTTAGAACAAATGCCTCAAAACATTGTTCGTTCAAAAGGTATTGTATGGCTTGCGCAATATAACGAGGTTGCGTGTTTACTGTCACAAGCAGGATCGTCATGTAATATCAGCCCAGTTACATATTGGGTTGCATCAATGCCTAAAGAAAAACGTGAAGAGATACTTGCTCAACGTCGTGACGTAGCGGAAAGCTGGGATATTGAATATGGGGATAGAAATACACAATTTGTCATTATTGGTACCGACTTAGATCAAGAAAAAATCGAAAAAAAACTCGATGAATGCCTGCTAAATAGTAGCGAAATGAATTCTGATTGGTATCAACTTGAAGATCCTTATCATTGGAAAATAAGAAAACCTTAAGAAATAATGGATATTAAACAAGTTATGATGATAAAAATATGTATTACAATTTTCATATAAACATCATATTACTTTTCGTAATATAGTATTGCAAGCGCAATCTAATACTAAAACGACCAAACCTTATTATAATTACAGTAGACAATCATAATGGAATAAAAGTATATATATAATTCTCACAAACAACATTATAGTATTGCTTTTTATACTGAAAACGATAAAGTTTAAAATATTTGATTGGTCATTTTTTAGTTTCATACAACAAGAGATTAATAAAATTAAAGAGGAAACGACGAGATTATCGTCACTTCCTCTTTTTTTTATGGCATCATTAATTTAATACCTCTAATGATATTTTTTAAAAATAGCACAAGTGCCCATATAAAGAAAAGAACTGCGATGAGGATTGCAATGATCCAACCGATACCGCGTTCACTATTTACAAAAGCCGGGGAAATAGATAGGGTTACTAATCCTAATACCACCATAACCCAACTCATGATGTGATTGAATAACGCATTTCTAGCATGGGTCGAAGCTGGTGGTTGTGCGACGATCCATACAATAAGTGGAAATAATACTGGTGCAAAGAAGACACTTAAATAGCTAATGCCTCCTAAAATATCATTTTCTCTATAGTTTTCATTTGGCATATCATGATCACCTCAATTCTATAAAAACATATAATAAAATAAATAGTAAGTAAGATATTCTAAAATTACAACACTGTAAGTTAGTATAAGGTTGATGTTGAAAATAGTTAATTAAATATTTTGATGAATATAGCATATAAATGTATTAAATTGTACAATATTAATATATTAACTTTTAAAAGGTGGATATTATGCGGGAATTTTTAAATCTGTTAGGGGCATTACTAACAATGATCATTACATTTAGCATTTCAATTTTATTTAGTTTCTTAATACCTTTAATGGTCGAAGGAAATATTTTAAACATGGAGAAATTAAATCATCCGACATTTATTATGTTGTGGATTATTTTTAGTGTTATATTCAATATTATTATTCTTATTTTAGCTTTTTCAATGATTCAGTTTAGTAGTGACTTTGTAAATAAAATGAAATTAATGGCGATGTTAACTTTTTTTGTAATTATTAGTTATGCAAGCTTTAGTCATATAGATATGCAAGCTTTAACTGATCATTTAACATTAACGAGTTCTAAACATACCCGAGAGTTATCAATCAAACTTTTACCATTTGTTTTAACGATATCATTAGGATGTTATAGCGCTATTTTATCCTACTTACAGTATCAAATTGATAGCGAAGAACGTATGATATAAATTTTGAAAGCGCTTTACATATTAATACTAATTTTTTTGAAATAGTGCTAAAATAAAGATGAGAACAGATAAGGGGGAGATTAAAATGTTATCATACAAAAACATTTTAATTGCAGTTGATGGATCAAACGAAGCAGAATGGGCCTTTAATAAAGCCGTTGATGTAGCAAAACGTAATGATGCAAAGCTAACGATTGTGCATGTGATTGATACAAGAACATATACCGCTTATGAAGTGTACGCATCTCAATTCGATCCGTCTAAAGAGTATTCTGAGAAATTACTTGAAGGCTATAAAGAACTCGCTGTTAAAGAAGGCGTGACAAATGTAGAAACACGACTTGAACTTGGCCCACCAAAATTACTCATTCCTAAAAATTTAGCAAATGAATTGAATGTTGATTTAATTATGTGTGGTGCTTCAGGCTTAAATGCAGTCGAACGTTTTATGATTGGTTCAGTATCAGAAGCAATTGTACGTCATGCGCCATGTGATGTATTAGTCGTACGTACTGAAGAAATTCCAGAAGACTTTGAATCAAAAGTAGCAACTCCAGAATTTAGAAGACGATATTTTGAAAGTTCAGACCATAAATAATAATGATTTAATATATGACTTCATTCTCACGAAGTAGTGAGGATGAAGTTTTTTATGGGAAGTATAAATCAAGTGATGATTTTAGATAAAATATAAAATATGGTATCATTTTTATTTAAGTGTCGTGTTCTAAATAATGGCGCACAATCATTTAAAAATATAAGTATAAAAGGAGAATCATATCAACGTGAATCAAATGAAACAACTGTTTATTAAATTTGTTGAACCATTAACGAAGATAGAGTTTTATCAAAATTTACTAGCCAATATTTTAATTATTATTGCCTATATCTTATTAGGTATGATTGTTATTGCAATTTCTAGAAAAGTAGTAACAAAATTTTTTAAAGTCAATGAGAAGAAGAAGACACGTTATAAAATTAAAAGAAGTGAGACACTTTCAACACTTGTTCAAAATTTAATTAGTTATGTTGTTTGGTTTATTGTTCTTACATCGGTTCTCTCTCGTTTTGGAATTAGCGTCTCAGCTATTTTAGCTGGAGCCGGTGTCGTTGGTTTAGCCGTTGGTTTTGGTGCCCAGACTGTTGTAAAAGATATCATTACCGGCTTTTTTGTTATTTTTGAGGGACAATTCGATGTCAGCGATTATGTTCAAATTAATTCATCAGGTGTAACGATTGCAGAAGGAACCGTACAAACCATAGGATTACGATCTACTCGTATTCAATCTGATACTGGAGAAGTGTATACCTTACCTAATGGCACAATTAGTGAAATTGTAAATTATTCTAAGACAGATGTATCACCCCTTATTGCAATTCCAATTTCTCCAAATGAAGATTATGACGTTATTGAAAAAGAATTAAAAGCATTCTTACCAACATTAAAAGATAAATACGATATGTTCGTTGCGGCACCTGATCTACTCGGTTTAGATAGTATTGATGGTAATGAAATGGTAATTAAATTATTAGCTCATGTTAAACCGGGCATGCATTTCCCAGGCCAACGTTTATTAAGAAAAGAAATCATAAGTTACTTTAATGATGTAGGAATTCATACGCCTAAACCAACACTTGTGAAATTAGAAGATGAAGAAAAATAAACAAATGCTTATCATCATAGGTGTTTAAAATTTTTCCATAAGTTCTTTATAACAACTTTTAATGACCAAAAATTCATTTAATTATCATCATATAAACGGATAAATAATTAATAATTTCTAATTATTTAAGATTTGCCTACATTACACTTTGGGTGTAATATCAAACTGTAATAAATAGAAAGGGATGATAAGTAATGTGGGTGAAAGACTTTTATTATGATGGTAATGAGTACATCAATAAAACTGTATGGGAGTACATGTGTAAAGATAATGTGACGTTTGATAAAGCCATTGAGGTGCTTAATTTAAATTATAAAGATGCAGTTGCGAATGAGAGGGACATTCCAAATTTAGACATCGAGAGAAAAAGTATTGTAACAAGTGACTTTTGGTAAGCAATGGCTATATCAATAAACAGCAGTTTCTACGTCAAATACGTAGAAACTGCTGTTTTATTATGTTCTATATTTAAATTGTTCAATCGCATTTTTAATGTCATCTCGAACACGTTGGAATTCTGACCAATTTTTTCCGGCTGGGTCATCGAAGCTCCAATGTTCTTTTTTAACACCTGATGGAATAGTAGGACAATGTGCATCAGCATGACTGCATAATGTTACTACTAAGTCTGACTGTTTTAAAATCGTATCATCAATTAAATCAGAGGTATGATTGGAAATGTCGATACCCACTTCTTTCATGGCTTCAACTGCCTTAGGATTAACACCATGTGTTTCAATGCCTCCTGAATATACATTCCATTCATCACCTAAAATTACTTTTCCAAAACCCTCAGCCATTTGGCTACGACAAGAATTCCCTGTACAAATAAAATAAATGGTCTTTTTGGTCATGATAAACCTCTCTATCTATAAAATTAATCTGACTTTATTCTACACTAAACCTAACCATTTCCAATACGTTAAGCTAAATAAAATCACAAGAATATAACCTATAATAGTGAGGGGGATACCTGATTTTAAGAAATCTTTAACAGTAAATGTATCCGTACCATAGGCCAACATATTTTGTGGTGCACTCACTGGTAATAAGAATCCAAAGCTAATCACAAATTGTTGTATTAAAACGAAACCGATAGAATGATCGCCTAAACCTAATGTTGAAGTTAATGAAATAAATACTGGGATCAATGCAGATGATAAGCTTGTTGCACTCGCAAAGCCTAAATGAATTAAAATATTGAATAATGTAATGAGTGCAATCGTTGCGATAATTGGTAACCCTTTTAGGCCCATTAATCCAAATGTTTTATCACTGAGCCATTGAGCAGCGCCTGTTTTAAGTAAAACGTTACCAAGTGAGATGCCTACACCAAAGACGATAATTGTTCCCCATGGAATTTTCTTTTCAACGCCTTTCCAAGTAATCACACCGATTTTAGGCATTAACATCATACCTAATGCAATTAGAGTGACACTTGCTGAATCGATAGGGTGAAGTACTTTTTCGGTAGACCAAAAGATCAGTAATAAGATAGAAATGACAATGAGTCGCCATTCTCTAGCACTCATTGGGCCTAGTTCGTTTAAGTCATGTTTAATCAATTCTTTACCACCTTCAATGGCATCTCGTTCAGGTGGCATCACTTTCATCATAATGAAATATAAGGCAATAGACATCAGTATAGACCATGGTGCGGCGTATAAAAACCATTCACCCCAAGACACGTTATAGCCTAAGTTTTGATTAATGAAATTGATAGCGACGATATTTTGTGCAGCCGCAGTTTTGATACCGATATTCCAAATCGATACAGCTTGTACGGATGTAATAATAAGAAGTGATGCTAGTTTACTATCTTTACTCACTTTAAAGGCTGCAATCATTCCAAGTAAAATGGGTATGACAGCACCGGCACGAGCCGTAGCAGAAGGTACAAAAAAGGCTAATACAATTGATACTAAAATTGCACCGATAACAATATTTTTTGTTTTATTTCCTACAATTGAAAGGACATAAAGTGCTAGTCGTTTATGAAGATTGGTTTCTTGCATGGCAACTGCTAAGAATAAAGCGGCGGTCACAAGTGCCACTGCAGAAGTAGAAAAGCCACTAAATGCGAGACTCAGAGCATTGTTTGTGCCTAATAATTCGCTTCCCTTCAGAATGGCGTTTCCACTTTTAGGATGACCAAGTTGTTCTGAGAGATGTTGAACAGGACTAAAGCCAAGTAATAATATAATAAGTCCTAAAATTAAAGTAGCTGAAACTGGATAAGATACTGCTTCAGTAACCCACATGATTACAGCAAAAGCAAGAATGGCAAGTGCTGCTTTAGCCATGACCGGTAAGCTACTTGAAGTAGGTAATAATAAAATCATTACTAATACGATAAAACTAATCACAATCCATAATGGTTTATATCCTTTATTAGATGTTTCTTTTTTAGATTGATTAGTGATTTGATTCCCCTTTGTCATTATCATCGTCCCCCTTAAAATAGTTACACTATTATTTTAACAAGAAAGCGCTTTATTTTAGGAGTTATATTTTAAAATACACAAAATTTTCAAAAAACTATTAATTAAAGCTAATAAACATAGAAATATTGAGATGAAAAGGAACGAAACAATGAATTTAATGGGAATTCTGTTTCACTCTGTTACTTATATATTAAAGTTGTCCGAAATCATTTTTCTTAATATTGTTAACTTAACAGTTGGTTCTTTAGGTTCAGTAATATGGATATGTTGATCATTTTTAATTTTATTTATAGCAATACATTCTCCACTCATTGTTTCAGGCATTACTTTACTTTTGCTATTAAATGTTTCAATAATGCCTTATTTATCTAGAAGAAATTTTTTCATAATAAAAATCCTTTTATAACTTTCGGTCCTTTTTCTGACTGTAGTAAAACAACAATTATATATAATTATTTAATCATTTTCATTTTTTTAAATCGTCCATTGACAATTTCGATATGAAATGCGATTATTAAAACGTAATAATTACGATTTAGGAGAGAAGAAAATGATTAAGAAAAGTTTAATGTTAGTCTTCATCAGTATTTTAACGTTGTCACTTGTAGCTTGTGGAACATCCAATAGTGGTAGTGATAAAGATAAAAAATCAGAGAACAATGAAAAGCTTGAGGTAAAAACGACAGTATATCCACTGAAATCTTTTGCTCAACAAATTGGTGGTAAATACGTCCATGTTGAATCAGTCTATCCGAATGGAATGGATCCACATACATATGAGCCGAGTCAAAAACAAATGGTCGATATTGGTAAATCAGATTTATTTGTATATACAGGGGATAATCTAGACCCAGTCGCTAAAAAAATTGCAAATGCGGTGAATGATAAAAATAAAACATTATCATTAGAATCATCTTTAAATAAAGCCGATTTGTTAAAAGGCGAAGAGGATGAACATGAACACGGTGAACACGAAGAACATGGCGAGCACGAAGAACATGAGCATCATCATGGTAAATATGATCCTCATGTTTGGTTAGATCCTGTATTAAGTCAACAATTTGCGAAAGATATAAAGGATGAATTAGTTAAAAAAGATGCTAAACATAAAGATGACTATGAAAAGAATTATAAAAAATTAGTTAGTGATTTGAAGGATTTAGATAAAGATATGAAACGTGCTGTTAAAGGTCAAGAAGGTAAAACAGTATATATTTCACATGATTCTATTGGTTATTTAGCTGATCGCTATGGTTTTAAGCAAGAAGGAATCGAAAATATGAATGCTGAAGAACCAAGTCAAAAAGATCTTACAACTATTGTAAAACAAATTAAAGAGGATAAGGTAAACTATATCCTAGCTGAAGAAAATGTGTCGAATAAAGTTGCAGACACGGTTAGAAAAGAAACACATGCAAAAACAATTTCATTTTATAATATGGGTTCTCATACTAAACAACAAGATAATGACAGTAATACGTATCAATCATTTATGAAGAAAAATATTAAAGCTATTGAAAAAGCTTTAAAAAATGAATCTTAAAATTAAAGTATATTAAAGTAAAGAAGTAAGATATGAAGATCAAGTAAATTCTATCTTACTTCTTTTTTATAGGCTTCCTTTTTCAAAAAAAAGTGGTATATTAAATTTAAATAATATGTAGGGCATTATTTATTATTTTTATGAAGTAAGGGTTTATCACTAATAGATTGGAAGGAGACAGCGTCATGAATATTTATAGACTACGTTACCAACACCATAAAGACATTGTAGATGACAATATTTTAACGGTATTTGTATTGGCCAAAAATGAAGAAGATGTAAGGAAATTTGCGAAAACGGTAAATTACAAAGTTGAAGATGTTAAACATACAACATATGAAGCTTATGAAGAAGCTAAAGCAAAAGGTGAAACATATCGCCTTGAACATGCAGATACATATATTAGCTAAGTCTGTATAACTAAAAATTATATAATTAAGGATAAATATCGATGAGTATAAGGTTACACTTAAAACTTCTTTTTGCATAAAAAATGAATGTAATCATGCAAAGAGAAGTTTTTTTATATATTATTATCTAACTTTTTTAAAAATTCTAAAGAAATTGATTTTAAAAAAATGTATAATATCTATTATGACTTTAAGAGGGAAACGAGGAAAGACAATGAAACAGAAACTTACATTTAAAGAGAATCTCTTTATTGGGTCGATGCTTTTTGGTTTGTTCTTTGGAGCAGGAAACTTAATTTTTCCACTTCATCTAGGGCAAATGGCAGGCGCAAACGTATTACTTGCGAATTTAGGATTTTTAATTACAGCAATCGGTTTACCATTTTTAGGAATTATTGCGATTGGTATTTCTAAGACGAATGGTGTATTTGCAATTTCTTCACGCGTAAGTAAAATTTATGCATACATATTTACGATTGGTCTTTATCTTGTTATTGGACCCTTCTTTGCTTTACCAAGACTTGCAACAACATCATATGAAATTGCTTTTTCACCATTTGTTTCTCCAAGCAGTGGAAAATGGATTTTACCTGTCTTTAGTATGTTGTTCTTTATCGTAGCTTGGTTTTTTGCACGTAAACCCTCTAAAATCTTAGACTATATTGGCAAGTTCTTAAATCCAGTCTTTTTGATTTTATTAGGTATCGTGGTCGTACTTGCATTGATTCACCCAATGGGCAGTATAAGTCATGCACCAATAAGTCCTGACTACAATAAGAGTGTATTATTAAAAGGTTTTATCGATGGGTATAATACATTGGATGCACTGGCATCACTAGCATTTGGAATCATTATTGTAACGACTATTAAAAAATTAGGTATTACAAATCCTAATGATATTGCTAAAGAAACAGTGAAATCGGGGGCCATTAGCATTATTGGCATGGGTGTCATCTATACACTTCTTGCAGTAATGGGAACAATGAGTCTTGGAGAATTTAAAGTAAGTGAAAATGGGGGCATTGCCCTTGCACAAATTGCCCAACATTATTTAGGTGATTTCGGAATTATTGTTTTATCACTTATTATTATTGTGGCGTGTTTAAAAACGGCAATTGGTTTAATTACAGCTTTTTCAGAAACATTTACAGAACTATTTCCTAAAACGAACTACATTGTATTAGCCACTATGGTTAGTGTATTGGCGTTTATATTTGCGAATGTCGGATTAACAAAAATTATTATGTACTCATTACCCGTATTAATGTTTATTTATCCATTAGCCATTACACTGATTTTACTAACCTTAGTAAGTCATTTATTTAATAATTCGTCAATTGTGTATCGATTTACTACATTATTTACAGTGATTGCTGCATTCTTTGATGGTATTAAAGCGAGTCCAGAACCTTTTGTGAAAACGAACTTCGCACAATCATTAATCGGTTTTGCTGAGAATTATTTACCATTCTTTGATATTGGTATGGGATGGATTGTCCCAGCATTAATTGGATTTATTATCGGACTTATTGTCTATAAAGTTCGTGGCAACAAACACGAAGTTCAAGCATAATTAAGCCATTTACTATAAGCTATAAGAAGTTGAAATCATACGATCTTATAGCTTATTTTTTATATATTTAAAGGTATAAATATATTTATAAAATGCATTAAAATGAAGATAATAATAATTTTGAGGAGAAATAAAGATGGACTATAAAATAGATAAAACATGGGCAATCTTTTATAAAGCCTTAGCTCATAAATTGTTAGAATATCAAAATTGTCGTGATCAATTGATTGAGAAAATACAAGAACTTTATATTAACACTCAAATCAATATGCCTAAATTAGAAATTAATAATGAAATGATAGATATGGATCCATTTACTGTGTTTGGATTATTTAATAAGAGTTCTATGACTAAAAAAAATAGAATTAAAATTATAGAAGAAATGGCCAAACTATTTGATGTGAAAGCAGATATACCACAAAATTTTGATGGTATTCCGACAGTGATGAATTTACGTGCTACATTTTATAATTTTAAGAATGATCGTGAAGCACAAGATATTGAAAATTTATGGTCGTTGTTTGAAATTGCTTTATTGTATTCATCAGATAAAAGCGAAGATAATGAAAATAACTTTAAGAGAAAATTTAATCAAGTGATGGCTCAGCCTGGAATAGGTATAGGTAAGTTAACCAGTGGATTATTTTGGATTGATTCTGATACATTTGCCAATTTAGATTCTCGGGCGATTTGGTATATTTTTGAAGAAAGCGAGATAAGTACAAAGTATATCAATTTTGAAGTTAACTTAAAAAAATCATTAACTGCAACAACGTATTTAATGATGATTGAAAAATTAAAATTATTTCTAAAAGATGATAACTATTTGAATGATTTTATTGATTTAAGTTATGAAGCATGGCGTAAATCAAAGGAAATCAAGCAAAGCTCAAAAGTAAAAGATATCGATGCAGATAAGGATCTAGAAGTCGTGAATTATTGGATTTATTCTCCCAAACCACAAGATGTTGATTTTGCTTCTTTTATTGAGAATGGGGAAATGTCTATTGGATATAACGAGTTAGAAGATTTCTCGAAATATGCATCTAAAGAAGAGATTAATCAAAAATTACAACAATTGAACCATAATCAGCATCATTATATTCATACGGTTAATGCCATATGGGAATTTAGTAAAGAAATGAAACGTGGGGATATTGTTTATGTGAAAAAAGGACAGACTGATATTGTAGGATGGGGTGTTGTTTCATCAAATCATCAATATAAAAATGATAAAAATATCATTCAGCTTGTTTGGAAGGAGAAAGGAAACTGGAAGATTCCAATCAAAACATTAAATAAGACGTTAACTAAAATTACGCCATATAGTGAAACGATTCGGAAATTTAATGAGTTATTTTCAGTGGAACATTCTGATGGATTGGTTGCTACACAAACGACTTATCCCGTTTATACAGCAGAACAATTCTTAGACGACGTATTTATGAATGAAGAAGACTATGACACGCTTGTACAATTAATTAGAAGAAAAAAGAATGTCATCTTACAAGGACCACCAGGTGTAGGTAAAACATATGCAGCTAAACGATTAGCTTATTCAATGATGGGTGTTAAAGATAAAGAACGTGTGAAACTTGTACAATTCCATCAAAGCTATGCATATGAAGATTTTGTAATGGGATATCGTCCTACTGAAACTGGCTTTGAATTGCGTACGGGTGCGTTTTACAATTTTTGTAAGCAAGCAGAAGAAGATAGTGAGAAAGACTATTTCTTTATTATCGATGAAATTAATCGTGGTAATTTAAGTAAGATATTTGGTGAATTGTTTATGTTAATTGAAAACGATAAGAGGGGAATGGAAATAGAATTACTTTATGCAGATGAGAAATTCTGTGTTCCAGATAATGTTTATATTGTTGGTATGATGAATACAGCAGATCGAAGCTTAGCCATTCTTGATTATGCACTACGACGTCGATTTGCATTTTTTGATATGAAACCTGCCTTTGAAACCATACAGTTTAAACAATATCAAGAAAATTTAAAAAATCCACAATTTGATGCATTAATTGATACAATTCAAGCATTGAATGTCGACATTCGAGAAGATGATATGTTAGGTGAGGGGTTCGTCATTGGTCATAGTTATTTTAGCAATATAGTTAATATCACAGAATCTGAATTATCTAATATTATTGAATTCGAAATTATTCCATTATTAAAAGAATATTGGTTTGACGATTCTTCAAAAGTGGATAGTTGGAAGGTACGTTTAAGGGATGCGATTCAATGATTAACATTCATAATATTTATTATATGTTGTCTTATGCGTTTACAGTTTTGAATAAGAAAGGCTATCAACATATAGCAACAGAATCATTTAATAATGTGGCAGATTTGTATAGTGCACTTCTCATTAAAGGCGTATCGAGTCAATTAAAATATGGTCTTCAACATGACTATTTAGAACACAACGACTCGCTTAATGTGATACGAGGAAAGATTAATGTCACAGCATCCATAAAACAAGGAACGATGATGCATAAACGGTTAAATTGCACGTATGATGAATTTTCAATTAATACGTATATGAATCAAATTCTAAAAACAACAATGCTTAATGTTCTAAAATTAGATATTTCGCGCACACGTAAAAAAGCGTTAAAACGACTGCTGATATATTTTAAACACGTAGATATATTAGATTATCGACATATTGATTGGCAGTTACGATTTGATCGTCATCACGAAACATATCGTATGTTAATGGCTATTTGTTACCTTGTTACACAAGGACGAATTCAGTCAGAAAGAAGCGGTTCAAGAGAAACAATGATGTTCGAAGATGAACAACAGATGGCGCGTTTATATGAACGGTTTGTTAGGGCTTATTATAAAAAGGAATTTCCACAGTTAAAAGTCACCGCGTCTCATATTCCATGGGCCATTGATGATGATCATCGTCACATGTTACCGACAATGAGAAGTGATGTCATGCTCACTTATGGCAAACAATGCTTAATCATTGATACGAAGTATTATACGTCCACGTTACAACAATATTTTGATACAAGAACGATTCATTCTGGAAATTTATATCAAATATTTGCGTATGTAAAAAATGAAGCACTTCATTTAAAACCTAAGCAGATAAATGTTGCGGGGATGTTACTGTATGCGAAAACGGATGAACAACTTGTACCTGATAATACGTTTCAGATGAGTGGCAATACGATTAGTGTCAAAACATTGGATTTAAATCAAGATTTTATTCATATTGCTAAACAACTGGATAATATTGTATATAATTATTTTAAGATATAAAATAGTTAGTAGATATTGTAAAATTTCAACAATCCATATATGATATATGTAAATTAAAATGACAATTTTGACTTATAACAAAGGGGTTAATGACAATGAAACACATGCATTTATCTGTTTTAGCTTATAGTACAGGTCTACATCCTGCCTCTTGGAGACTACCACATTCATATGTTGAAGAAGTTGGAGATATTAATTTTCAAATTAAGTTAGCGAAATTAGCTGAACAAGGTAAACTGGATGCATTCTTCTTAGGTGATGGTCAATATATTTCTGGAGAAGAAACGGGACATATCTCTTATTATTTTGAACCACTAACGGCGCTTGCTGCAATTTCACGTGAAACACATTCAATTGGTTTGATAGGTACCATTTCTTCTTCTTTTTATGAACCTTATCTTGCAGCACGTATGCTTTCAAGTTTACATCAAATATCTCATGGGCGTATTGGGGCAAATATTGTAACATCTCAATTTGATTTAGAAGCACAAAACTATTCGATGCAAGCTTTACCACATCTTGAAAAACGATATGAACGAGCAGATGAATTTATCAATGTAATGAAAAAATTATGGGAGTCATTTACGGTAGAAGCTATCGTTAATCACAAAGACTCAGGGATTGGCTTAAACCATCAGTGTATTCATCCACTTCATTATCAAGGAAAGTATTTTCAAGTTGCCGGAGCTATTAACATTCCAACACCAAAATATGGTCGACCACGTTTATTTCAAGCAGGAACTTCCATTCCAGGTCGTGATTTAGCAGTACGACACGTGGATGCTATTTTTTCAATTGCATGGAATTTACAAGATGGCCAACAGTTCAGACAAGACATTCATCAACGTGCCATGGAAGCAAATCGTCAACCCCCTCTTGTATTACCAGGTCTCACCGTTTATGTTGATGAGAATGAAGAGGATGCTTATAAACTTAAGCAACAATTAGATGATATGATTCCACTTGAAAAACGCAAAAAACAATTATCTAAAGCCATTGGTCTAGATATAAGTGAATGGAAACTAGATGAAGTCGTACCATCATTACCACCTTATGATGCGTTAGAGAAAAAAGTTGTAAAATCTGTGTATGAAGCTGTACAGCGTGCTGTTATGACCGAACACCTTACCTTACGAGATGTATTAGATCGATTTGGTACTTGGGTAGGACATAAAACGATAGTGGGGACACCGGAACAAGTAGCGGATGAAATGATTGAATGGTTTGAAAAAGGAGCGTGCGATGGTTTTATGTTAATGTCACCAACCTATCCAAACGCATTTGAAAAATTTATTGATTTAGTCATTCCAGTTCTTCAAGCGCGTGGCGTGTTTAGAAAAGAATATGAAAGCTATATGTTAAAAGATCATTTAAATATAAATACAGAGAAACTATAATTAAGCTTCTCTTTTATTTAATAGATATCATTAAAAAAGACTTCCTCCATTAGGGGGAAGTCTAAAATGTTCTTTATATTATTCCATTTTAACTTTCGCTTTGTCTGATTCTTTTTTATATTTTTGATACATAATCCAAAGAATAATTGCCCATACGGGTATAAATAATACTCCAATTCTAGTTGAACTGTTAATTAATAAGATAATAAAGATAAATGCGAAGAAAGCTAGAATCGCAAATGCCATATATTTTCCACCAGGCATTTTGAACTTACTATCTTTGTGTAATTCAGGATTACGTTTGACATAATTTAGATAGGCAATCATGATAAGTGTCCAAATTAAAATATTCAATACTGTTGAAAATATCGTAATTTGCACGAACACTTTTGTTGCATCTTTAAATATTGCATTTAAAATAACTGAAATACTTAATAAGCCGCATGTGACTAAAATAGCATAGTGAGGTACACCATGTTTATTTGTTTTATGCAAGAATGGTGGGCCTTGTTTACGACCTGCTAAACCGTACATTGTACGACTATTTGCGAAAATACCACTATTACATGATGAAGCAGCTGCTGTTAAAACGACAAAGTTAATAATACCGGCAGCAAATGGAATACCAATTAATCCGAATAATTTAACATATGGACTGTCTGCTGGGTTTAGTTTATCCCAAGGTACTACAGACATAATCACTGCTAATGAGCCAATATAGAAAATTAAAATACGCGCAGGTACATTGTTAATTGCTTGAGGAATCGTTTTGTGTGGGTTTTTAGTTTCTCCAGCTGTAATTCCGATTAACTCAATACCAATAAATGAAAAGATAGCCATTTGGAATGCCATCAAGAACCCTTGAATACCATTCGGGAAAAATCCACCTCTAGACCAAAGGTTCGTTACACTGGCTTGCCCGTAAGAGGTTTTCATTCCAAGCACAATCATCACAATACCAACAATGATTAAGGCTACAATTGTTATCACTTTAATAATTGACAGCCAGAATTCTAACTCTCCAAATAGCTTTGCACTGAATAAGTTCAAAGCGACTAATACTAAGATAGTAAATGCCGCTGTTAGCCAGTTTGGTACTGTTGGATACCAATATGAAACATATTTAGCAACTGCTGTCACTTCTGCCATGCCTGAAATAATCCAAGTTAACCAATACGTCCATCCGACCATAAATCCAGCAATTGGTCCAATATAATGATGGGCAATATCTCCGAATGATTTGAATCCTAAATTCGATAAGAGGATTTCTCCCATTGCTCTCATAAACATAAATAATACAAAACCGACAATAACATAAGTCAATAAAATAGACGGTCCGGCTAAATGTACAGATTCACCTGATCCAAGGAACAATCCTGTACCAATTGCGCCACCAATAGCGATAAGTTGAATATGTCTATTACTTAACTCTCTTTGCAGTTTATCTTCTGCCATAATTTTCTTCCCTTTCATGAGTAACCTTATGACTGAAACTTTATGACTGAATCCAATACCCTTTGTTATAACATAAATAATTTTTTAAAACTTCAAATTATTTAATTTGTTAAGTTTAAGAATACCCTATTTAGTTAATATTAATCAAATAATAGTTTAATAGATAAGTGTTAATACATTATTAAATATAGTTAATAATGTATTAAATTGAGTATCTTTTTAAATCTATAAGCAAATTACTTCTCTTTATTTTCAATTTATTTAATAATCTAAGTTACGTAATTAAAATATGAAAGTAGGGAAATGAATGAACGATTTTAACGAAATATTAGAAAGTAGAAAATCTGTTAAAGGATTTGATCCAAATTATAAAATTCCACATGAAGAAATGAATGAAATCATTAGCAAGGCAACAAAAGCACCTTCATCAGTGAATATGCAGCCATGGCGTTTTGTTGTTGTAGAAAGTGATGAAGCGAAAGCAAAATTACGCCCGTTAATTCGATTTAATACATCACAAAATGATACATCTTCAGCGATGATTGTTATTTTTGGTGATTTACAATGTTATGAGGAAGGCGAATTCATCTATAACAAAGCAGTTGAAGAAGGACATATGCCTCAAGAAGTAAAAGACCAAATGTTACCTTTTGTAATGGATAATTACAAAAATAGTTCACGTGAAGTTATGAGTGACATCGTAAAAGTGGATAGTAGTTTAGCTGCGATGCAATTAATGTTAGTTGCAAAACAATATGGCTATGATACGAACCCTATCGGTGGTTTTGAGCATGACAAAATTGGCGAAGCATTCGGATATGATTTAGAACGTTACGTTCCAGTGTTAATCGTTGCGATTGGTAAGAAAGAAAAAGAACCTCATACATCATATAGAATGCCAGTTGATAAGGTAGTAGATTATCAATAATTAAAGTTTAATATAAAATATCAAAAAATATATTTCCATAAACGATTATAAAAGAAAGTTCTTTAAATAAAAATTTATGGGAATATATTTTTTCTTTAAAATGATTAATTCTTTTATAAATGGGAATAACTAACTGTATTCCGTAATAAGGAAACAATGTACATAACGATGTATTTACGATACCAATCTATATCTAGGAGAGATAAGTATGGATCAATCAAATGAAAACAAAAAGCAACAACAATTAGATGAGTTAAGAAAAAATAATGATGGCACAGCAATGACGACAAATAGTGGTATGAAAGTAAGTGAAGATGAACATTCACTTACAGTTGGGGATAGAGGTCCTACTTTATTAGAAGACTTCCATTTCCGTGAAAAAATGATGCACTTTGACCATGAACGTATTCCTGAACGTGTGGTACACGCACGTGGATTTGGTGCACATGGTGAATTCCAAGTGTATGAAGATTTAAGTGAATATACAAGTGCGGATTTCTTAACACACCCTGAAAAAACAACACCTGTCTTTGTGCGTTTCTCTACTGTACAAGGTTCTAAAGGATCTCCAGATACAGTACGTGACATTCGTGGTTTTGCTACTAAATTCTATACTGATGAAGGTAACTTCGATTTAGTAGGTAACAACGCGCCTGTATTCTTTATTCAAGATGCAATTAAATTCCCTGACTTTGTACATGCATTAAAACCAGAACCACATAATGAAATGCCACAAGGTGGTTCAGCACATGATACATTCTGGGATTTCATTGGTCAAAACCCTGAATCTATGCATGCAGTATTCTGGGCAATGAGTGATAGAGGTATTCCTAAAAACTTCCGTCAACAAGAAGGTTTTGGTGTACACACATTTAGACTTGTAAATAAAGAAGGTCAATCTTACTTTGTTAAATTCCACTGGAAACCTAAACAAGGTTTAGAAAGCTTAGTATGGGATGAAGCACAAATCTTACATGGTAAAGATATTGATTTTCATCGTAAAGATTTATATGAATCAATTGATAAAGGCGACTATCCTGAATGGGAATTAGGCTTACAAATTATCAAACCTGAACAAGAATTTGACTTTGATTTTGATATTTTAGATCCAACTAAATTATGGCCAGAAGATCAAGTACCTGTGAAAATCGTAGGTAAAATGACATTGAACCGTAATGTAGATAACGTTTTTGCAGAAACTGAACAAGTTGCGTTCCACCCTGCGCATATCGTTCCAGGTATTGATTTCTCTAATGACCCATTATTACAAGGTCGTTTATTCTCTTACACAGATACACAAATTTCTCGTCTTGGCGGACCAAACTTTAACCAAATTCCTATTAACCGCCCAGTTGCAGAAGTTCATAATAATCAACGTGATGCAATGCATCAATCATATATTCATCAAGGTCAAACAGCCTACCATAAAAATGGCTTGAACAATAATGATCCTCATACGACACCTAAAGAACAAGGTGGTTTCGAGCATTATCATGAAAAAGTAGAAGGTTATAAAGTACGTCAACGTAGTGATAGCTTCAAAGATTACTATACTCAAGCTAAATTATATAAAAACAGCTTAACTGAAGCAGAACAGCAACATTTAGCCGATGCATTTTCATTTGAAATTGGTAAATGTAAATCACCAGAAGTAAAACAAAATGCTGTTAATCAAATTAATAAAGTTGATCGTAAATTAGCTGAATACGTGGCAAACAATGTAGGTGTAGAAGTTCCAGCAGAAAACGAAGAAGTGCAATCAGATGCTAAAGATAGCCAATTAACATTAGAAAAATTTGATATCCCATTAAAAGGACACTCTGTAGCAGTGCTTGTAAATGGTGATATTAGCGCTGAAACATTAAAATCATATGCAGAAGTATTTGTTAACAACGACTTAAACTATGCATTTGTTGGACAAACAGCTAAAAACCTTAATGATGACGAAATTGGTATTACTGAAACTTATAGCACAGCAAGTTCAACAGTATTTGATAGTGTAATCGTTCTTTCAGACGGTAAAGAAATGTTACCGACTGCGATTGACTTTGTTGAAATGAGCTATAATCATAAAAAACCTGTTGTAATCACTGAAGAAGCGAAAAATGTATTACAAAGTAATCGTATTGATTTAGATGCGCCTGGTGTTGTAGTATCTAGCGAACCACAAGCTATCCTTGACGCATTCAAACGTTACAGATATTTCGATAGAAAATAATGAATGATTTTTTGAAAAAGCCTGAGACATAATGTGTTGTCTTAGGCTTTTTTAATATATTGGCAGTCGATGATTGAATTGAACATGCGTTTGTTCCAAATTCTTTTCAATCAACACAAGTTGAAGATACGTTACTGAGGTGAACGACAAATTCAAAATGAATTCTGTCTTGCACCTTTTGATTAAGGAGGAGATATGATGAATCGAGGTATTAATCATATTGGTCTTACGGTTCCTAGTATTGAAGAAGCCACTGCTTTTTTTAAACAGGGACTCGATGGAAAAATTGCATATGATAGTCAAACTAAAAAAGATGAGCCAAGAGGTGGCGAATATGTCGAGCATATCTTAGGACTAGAAAAAGGAGCTTCAATTATTCATAAACGCATGATGGTGTTTGGTTGTGGTCCTAATATTGAAATGTTTGAATTCCAACACGCGCAACAACATGAACCACAATTACTACAAGATGTAGGTTTTACACATATTTCTTTTTATATTGAAAGTGACGCATTTGAACATGTATTAGAGCGTGTGAAACAGGCAGGAGGCAAGCCATTATCTGAACCACATTCTAATACAAAATATGAGGATACAGAGAATAATAAAACTGTTTATATTCGAGCGCCATGGGGAAGCTTAATCGAACTTCAAACTGTACCTAATGGTTTTTACTATCCTGATGATAGTGAAGCGAAGATATTTATTCCTAAAAGCAATGATGAGTAATAAAATTGACTCAGTCATGCATTGAGTTTTTCGACAGTGACGATTTTGTGTATTTTTTCTCGAAACAGGGTAATAAACTAGAAAGCCTAGCAAAAGGTTTAATGACAGTTTAAGGGAGTAGAAAAAATGATTGATATTCAAATTCAAAAATGTGACTTAATTGAAGTCATTGGATCAATAATTAATGAAAAAGTTGAAGTTGAAAATCAAGATGCATGTGAATATTTAGCAACTGAAATTGTGAATGGATTGGAAGATTACAATAGTGAAGAAACTCAAGCCAATAATTTATTAGGCTTGAACAGTGAATTACGTCATGAAGTCAAAGCTTCTAACCACTCTAAAAAGATCACACTTTCAGCAAATGAAGAAGCATTCTCGTCAAACGATAATAATGTAGATGTACGTTCATCTAACTAGACTGAAAAACTTACAGCACTTTATGACATCATGTTCTTACAAATCTTACATAATAAAAAGCACTTCCTAACGAGTGAAAATGTCTTCATCTCATTCGGAGGTGCTTTTATTTATATGAAATTAGAAAAATAATGCTTTAACTATTCTGAAGAAAGAACCAAGTAATTGAAAGACATCACCAGACATTAGACAACCACCTTTCCGCAAAAAATTATATTAAGCTTCGTTAGTTGAAGTTAGCGCTTCTGTTTGAACTAAATCATCTGCTAAATCATACCAAAACTGTTGTAGTTCTTCTCTTGAACGTTTTGTATCTGTACTGTCTTGACCTACAAAATCGACATGATCCCAGTCGTGTTTAGTAGGTGTTACTTGCCAAATACCTTTTTGATTTGTATCAGTTGCTTCTGTATAAGCTTGATTGAAAGGATGTTGAGATGAAATCACAGATACAAGACCATCATTTTCTCTCCATTCTTTTTCAGTAGCTTTACCAATCACATTTCCTGTCACTGTGAATGGTAAGAACATATTATAGTCTGCTTTTTGTTTTCCTATTAAAGTCGGATGCGTTGCCTCAGCTGTATACGTTTTATAAACGATATTTGGATTAAGTGATGTTTTGCGGTTAAGATCTGTCGCGCCATCACGTGTTAAATCATAAAAACCATTATCTTTAGATTGCCATAATTTAGAGTTTTTAACGCGTAAAAGGTAAGAGATGTAGCTTTCACCAGGTTGTTGTTTTAGACCCCATTGAGACAAACCGAAGTCTACACGTGAATTTTTATTACCTAATCGTTTACCTAAATCAAAAACCACTTGACGAACAAGTGCTTCATTTCCTAATTCATCTGCAGCGTGGGTACCATTATGCGGTGTGCCTAATGTTGTAATTGAAGAAACCATATTATCGTGTCCACCTTGTAGTAAAGGAGAAATGTCACCACCATGTGTTTTTTGGTATTCAATTTCTTCTTGACTACCATTTCTTAATAATTCTTCTAATTGACGAACAGTTTGTCCTCCCATACTATGACCAACTAGATGCACTTTTTGACCAGGTTGCCAATCTTTATAAACGCCTTCGTATGTTTTACCATAGCGTTCATGTCCATATCTTTCTGCATGTGCAGCACCATAATCTACAGTACCACCTTTAATATAGTAATAAAGTTCAACGGCACGGTCATAGTTACTACCAAATGCACTGATACTTGCTTCATAAGCGTTATAACCATTTTGTTCTAAATCTTGACGAATGTTTAATTTATCGCCGCCCCAATAATGTGATAAAACATTAGGATTGATATCATCAGTAAATCCATTAAAACCATGAACAAGAATGATTGGATCTTGGTTTTTGTATTGACCTTGTTTAGCAACTTTATTGGTTTGATCTTTTGTTTCTGTCGTACCTTGCTGTTGAGATGTATTATTTGTTGTTGCTACTGCATTATTAGCTAATGTCTCTAAGCCAGCCTGTGAATTTTTTTGATCTTTAGCATCTTTATGTCCAACAGTTTCATTTGTTGTACCGTCAATTGAGATCGCTTCATCTTTAGTGTTTAAAGTATTCACTGTAGGTGCAGCAGGATCTGTGGGTTGTTTAGCTGTCACTGTTTGTTTTGTTTCAGTTGTGTCTACAGTATCATTTGTTTTTCCAGTAGATGGTGCCTCTACGTCATTATTTTTTATTGCATCCTGATTTACATTTGAATCTTGTTGAGTTTTTGATGGTGTTAATTCTTTACTCTCTGTTAGAGGTGTTGACTGAGATGTTTTTGTTGAATGACTGTCAGTTGTTTTTGAAGTATTGTCTTTTGTAGATGATGTGTTGGTTTCAGCAGTCGTTGTTTGAGTTGTTGTTTTCTCTTCTGTCGGACTTTCATTTGTCACGTTTTCTGAAGAGTGAGCTTGATTTTTAGTAGTTGATGTTTCAGTTGTGTTATCTTTTTTATCTGAGGCTAGTGTGTCTTTTTGAATTGTGTTTTTAGTCGATTCTTGTGTTTCAAGAGAAGGTTGCTCCTCTTTAGTTGAAACTGATTCAGGGTCATCAGAAGATGTTTTTGTAGTTGATGCTTCTTCAGTTTCAGCTACTGAATGTTTTGTAGATTGATGAGTTACAATGTTGTCAGTTGTTCCTTCATTAGTATTTAATTGATCAGTGCTATCTTTAACTTGAGTTGAAGCTTTGTTTTCATTATGTAAGCGTTGTGCTTCATTTTCATTAGTTACTGATTGAGATGTAGAAGTAGCTTGTTCGTCAGATTGAACATTGTCTTGTTGTGTTTCTTGATTATCAGATTGTTTTTTATGATCCCCAATAGATTGTGCTACAGCTGATTCAGGATTTCCCACTTCCTGATGTGTTTCTGCTGCCTGTGCAGCACCGCCTCCCATAAATAGCAATGTCGCTACTAAAATGGATGATGCACCCACACTGAATTTACGAATACTGTATCTGTTTTCACTTTTTTTCATAAATAGCACCTCTATTAATTGTTTTTTGTTATAAAATATATAGATTAAATAAAAATATTAATTATTGAACGTGGAATAAATCCGAAAAGTTTACTAAATATCGCTTTAATATTTTCCAAAGTAACCATCCTTTCTTAACAGACAATTTAGAAAGCGTTTACAAATATGGCGAAAAATTGTCGTATGTAGAACAGAGCTACATATGAGATTCAACCATCAACGTTGTCTATTGAATGTAAATAGATAGTAACGCTATATGAAAGCGTTGTCAATAATCTGTCACAATTACATAGAGTAAATGTACATTTTAAGGATATATGAACTTGAAATGTGTAATAACATCGTAAACTAAGGAGCGAAATCCTAATAAAGTAAACTGTTCCTTAAAAATCATTACTTGTGTATATTCAAATGTAACTCGGGGTTTTTAGGCGAACGAGGTGGTGTAATACGTCTCCCTTTTCCAAGAGACATTTGGATAATCGATGATACTAACATAATCGAATTGAAAATAATCATTAGTAGAAATACTTTATGATCAGCATCAATAGCAATATCTTTTATACGCTTAATATAAATTGAAGTGTTTGTAATATTTTCTGTATAAACAGATTGTGTTCCTTTTTGAATATTATATTTAATCAGATAGGCAATCACTGGAACAAGAAATGCTGCCGCGTAGTTACGTATTGTGTGCATCGTTTGAGAACGCTGACCAGCTTGAAGTAAATCGCCATCTAATAATGTTGCCATAGCACCACTTACAAGTGTCATACTTGCACCAAAACCAAGTAGGAAACCTTGAATATAAAGTAAATGAATATTTACAATATCATGTAAAATCATCCAATGAACACTGACATAAAGTAATGCTGATGAGCCTAATGTGCCTAAAACACCAGCTCCCACTGCACTATAGATAAACATTTTAATAAATCCTGTCACAATGACACCTATGAAAAAGAATAAATAAAAATGTAAAGATATAGTGAAAGGTAATTTTAAGATTCTAATTATATACACATTAATTCCTGCAATACCACATAATAAGGCTAAATGTGAAGATATAGCCATTGTTGCACCAACAAGTGGTTTCTTTGTTAATAACGTTTTAAAGTGAACAAATGGATGTTTTGCTTCGTGATTAAAAACTACAAAATTTACAATGAATAAAATTGCTATAATTAGGATAGGCCAGACCCAGAGAGACCCGTACCCTTTTTGTGTAAGCATCCCCATCGGTAGCGTAAGAGCAATCGTACTAAGAACTAATGAAATAATCATAGGACGACTAATATGAATAGGTTCAGAATGTTGATATTCTTCTTTTGTTAAGAATATTGAACCTAAAATAAGACATAAGATAGCTGAAATAATATTAATAATAAAGATCCAATGCCAACGATCTAATTCTAAAGATAGACTACCTGATAGACCTCCCAATGCATTTGCGCCAAATAAACCTACAATAACCATTAATAAGAATACATTGCGGTATTGTTTAGGGAAATTGAGAAAGAGTTTTGGTAAAAGTGTGAAGAATAAGACGCCGGTACTTAAACTTTGTAACCCTTTAGCAATAGATAAAATAATTAAGTCGAAGGAAAAAAGCCCAATAATCGAGCCGATTAAAAATAGAGTTACAAAGAATAAAAAATTACGTCTAAACCCGAATTTGTGTGTCAATGTATGTCCAAGTGGCACGCCAAGTGCAAAGGCAAAGTTAGCAATCACAGAAGGTATAATGAGATATTGAGAACCTATACCAAATGATGTTTGTAAAATACCTTGATTTAAACTATAAGCCAAATTTGAAAAATATTGTGAACCAATGCCGAAGATAGTTAGTATGCCAAGTATTGATATTTCTAGCATTTTTCCTTTTTTAGATGACCAAAAGTCCATTTTTTTCACTCCGATATATGAATATGGTGTATCGTCATTTCGCAACTTAACTATTGTACTCTTATAAATGGGAAAAATAAATAAGAGTGTCTTATATATAAAATATGAAATAAAAAGAAACCTAAGAATTTAATCTTAGGTTTCTTAGATAGCGGAGGGAGAAGGATTTGAACCAACGCGAGCTAAAAGCTCCTACTAACCATAAAATGGTTAGCCTCTTAAGCCAGGCTTGAGTATCCCTCCATAATTTTACTTTAATACTATACTATATATTTTGAAGTTTGTAAAGAAAAATATTTTTTATGTAAATAATTTATAAATGTACATTAAAGTTAAAAATAAATTGTTTTATAAAAAAGACGCATACTGTCCTTTGTTTGTTTTATAATATTGATGTACATATTTTATTTTAAACATAAAACCAATTCATTTTTAAATGGAAGAAAGCAGGGGACAAATTAATGCTAAAATCTAAATTTGGTAAATCATTAGTAGCGAGTGTCGTTATTGGTGCCAGTGTACTAGGATATTCTGCCCAACATCAAGAGGCTAAAGCTGTAGAAACCAACTATTATTATGACGGGATACAAAGAGGATCATATCAAGCGTATTTAAAAGCGAAAAAAATTAGTAACAGCAGTATTTCAATCCAACGCTATCCAAATGGCTCACAAAATAATTTAAAGGCGATTGGCCGTGTATCTAATTTAAATGGCTGGAAAAAAGGCTCTCGCGATGCATCTGTAAGAAAGCAAGATTCTATGGGAACAGGAACAGTGATTGGGGCACATACATTTGTAACCAATGCACATGTTATCGATGATCAATATGGTCGTGCAGCGGCTCCGAAATATATTAAATTTCAAATGAATCGTGATGGAAGTCGTATGCCATATGTTTTCCAAGCAACAGAAGTGATTAAAGTACCACAATATGATATTGCAGTGGTTCACACAAAACAAAATATGTCTAAATATGTGAAACCAGTTAAAATTGCAACGGATTCAGAGATTAAACAATTGAAATTCAATTCGCCACTTTATTCATTAGGATATCCATGGCAATATAACGACAACACAAAAGCGTATTTTAATAAACTTCGTGTAACTCAATTCTCAACAAATGGTACAGAGATTCAAACGAAAGATATTTTTAGATCAGGTGCTTCAGGCTCACCAATGTTAAATAGTACATTTACAAAAATGTATGGCTTAAGAACATATGGATATAACTTAATGGGTGGTTCAACGGATGCTTATGCTAAACAAGAAATGTCTGGTGGCGAATCGTTTAAAGGATATGCTGGTCGTTTCGTACGTCAACATATTAAGTAATTAATATAAAAAGTACATGCTTTAGATAATGAAGTGTGTACTTTTTCATAACGACATACAATGTCTGTTTAATATTGTAAGTTAAGGTATATATTTTTTTATTTTAAAAGGAGCGAAATAAATGAAGAAACATTACTTAGCTATCGGCGCTATAACGGCGACAACTTTACTTGCAGGTTGTGATTTAGGAGATATGATTGGGCTCAATAATTCTAGTGAAAAATCAGAACATACGACATCACAAAGTAACCAATCATCAAATAAAAACACTTCAGATAATGATAACAATAATACCCAACAAGATAGTAATAAAAGTTCAAATGATAACAATCAACAAGAAAATAAAACAAATAGTAATGTCGACAACTTATCTCAAGCTGAAAAAGTAGCGTTAGCTTTAAATGATCCTTCAGTGTCAGATTATGCTATTAACGCAAATGAATTAAGAAATCATAGTTATCTTGAACAAGGAAATGTGAGTAAAATTCATAAAAATATTGATACATACAAACTAGCTTCTATGGATTATCCTATTAATGGTTCACCATCTGGAATGGTATTTTACAGCGCATCTCCTTCGAGAGGAGCTTTTGTAACAGTTATTGGAGTAAGTAACGATAAAGTACTCGTGGCAGGTACACAATACGATGCAAACTATCAACAATTAAGAGATAACGGTAAAGAATTGGATGTAAGTACATTATATGATAAATATAATAATTCTGATTATGAAGAAATAGCAAAACAAATAGTATTTGCAGGAAGTCAAAGATCGTTAAATACTGATTCTGACGAATCTTCATCTACTGAAAAGGTAACACGTGCAAACGTCATTGATAAGGTAGAAGATTATGAAGGTCATCAATTAGATACAGAGACGTACACATATAAAGAACCAGAACAAGATGAAAACGGAGATTGGGGCTTCTCAATTTTAGATAAAAATGGAGATTTAGTTGGCTCATATATCGTTACTTCTGACGGCATAGTGACAAAATATGATGAACATGGAGATCCAATTGATTAATAAAAAGCAACAGCTGATTTTAATGGTCAGCTGTTGTTTTCTGTGTAAGTACGTTTAATTTCATCTAAACGGTCAATAAAACTATCGATATATGATTCCGGAGCGATAATTTTTGCTAAAGGAGCAAGTTGATAAGCAATGTAATAAGCATCAAACCGTGTGCAATTTACCCATGCCAAAATGGTGTCTTCATTACGTGAAACAATCTCTTTAATTGAAAATTGTTGTTTAAATTGATTCCAAATGGTTGTACTCGTTTCAAATAATACTGCATTATTCGCGAAGTCTTTAGAAAATTTTGTATCTAGAACGTGTAAGGATTGTATCGATTTCAAAGAAACGGTATGTATTTTATGTTGAAATTCGTAAGTAAACCAATAATCATAATGCATATACAAAATAGATAATGGTTTAATAGTCATTTTGTTATGATCTACTTCAATACGCACTCTATGTTTATTGACGATTGCTTTTTGAAGGTCCATTAATCGTTTTCCAGGAAGTAAATCATCACGTACTTTGAATTGATGTAACATCGTCATCAAAATATGTTTATCTTCTATTCTGACAGACGACATCGCATGTAGGAAAAATTTGTAAATATCGTAATGAAGAATAGGTGTGAGACTTTGTAACTTAATGAGTAAACTTAGTACACCAAGACTTTGTTTGTTCGTAGTATCATGGGTGAGTTCATAACCACCTAATTGATAATTATAGACAATTTTAGTATGATTGCTTCTCCAAAAATGACTTTCATAAAAAAATGTATTAATTGTATTAATATCACGTTGAATAGATTTTTTGCTGACATTTGTAAAGCGATCTAAGTCTTCTTGAGTGACAACATGACCATTTAATAATAATGTCAAAATATTAAGTATACGTGTTGCTTTATCCAAAGATATATCTCCCTTTTATTAAAGTGAAAAAATTTTCAAAAATAATGATATAGCTTGTAATAGAGTTTGTTACTATATAATTTGACAAAATATTAATAGTTAAACATTGATTTTAACATTAATATTGAATGGATAAAGAATGGTGAGACCGTAATAATGCATAAACTGTATCTAACGATGGCGTAGAGAGGTGATGTGTTCTAGCCTTACGGTAAATAAAACCTTGAATTGCTTCTACTTCAAGGGGCTGATGATTTATAACATCATAATACATACTTGTCCCCATATGATCTGGATAACCAGCATAGATATGCATAATATCTTCAACAATCGTGTCGGGTAATGTAATACCTTCTGCCATAGCGACTTGTTTACCTTCTTCTAATAAGCGTGTGCATAATTGATAGACTTCTGGAATTTTTAAAATTTGTGCAGTGTTGCCACCTAAAGCAGTAATCGAATTAACACCAAGATTGACAAGTAATTTATACCAAATCGTTGTTTCTATGTGATCTTCTAATATAAGTTCTATTTTAGTGTGTTCTAAATAGTGTTTAAGCTGTTCAGTCCGACGATCATGCTGAATATGCAAACGGTAATCTCTGAAATGGATCACTTCATCGTCTTTTTTCTGCCCACTAATATAGACCACAGCTTGGTAGACATATTTAAATGGTAAAGTTGAACGTAAACCATATCCATTTTGAGCTAAAATAATCGTTGTCTCATCATGAGTAAGACGGTTTAAGTCTGGAACTAAAGATTCAAGTTGATGTGTTTTGACTGCCACGATAATCACATCGAAGGGGTCAGTCATAGACTTAATATCTTTAACAATAATATGTTGATTTGCAGGTTGAAAGTGAATGGACTTATTTGTTCTTCCAAGTAATGTGATATGAGGTAATACTTGTTGTAATTCGTAGGCAATCGTCGTACCTACAGCGCCTGGTCCAATAATCGCAATACGCATTTATAACTTTCCTTTCTTTAAAATATTACATATAATTATACGTGATATTATTGAGATAATGTTATAGGAGATCGATAAAATAATGAAAAATTTGTCAAAACTTATGGAAATGAAGCAAAATGGTACAAAAATTTCAATGGTTACAGCATACGATTATCCCAGTGCAAAACAAGCGCAACAAGCCAATATTGATATGATTCTAGTTGGTGATTCGCTAGGAATGACAGTCTTAGGTTATGATACAACCACTCAAGTTACTTTAGATGATATGATTCATCATGGTAAAGCTGTTCGTCGAGGCGCCGATGATACATTTATCGTTGTAGACTTACCTATCGGAGCGGTAGGCGTAAGTGCGGAACATGATTTAAATCATGCGATAACGTTATATCAACAAACCAATGCGAATGCATTAAAAGCAGAAGGTGCCCATTTAACTGACTTCATTAAAAAATCGACACAAATGGGTATTCCAATTGTTGCACATCTTGGTTTAATGCCACAAAGTGTCGGTGTTATGGGTTACAAGTTACAAGGTGGTACAAAAGACGCAGCAGAACAACTTATTCGTGATGCACATGCCGTTCAAGAAGCAGGTGCAGTGGCGTTAGTATTAGAAGCTATTCCAAGTGACTTAGCTGGATTAATTAGTAAACAATTAGACATTCCAGTTATTGGTATTGGGGCAGGTAAAGATACAGACGGACAAGTATTGGTGTATCACGATATGTTAAATTATGGCGTAGAACGTTATGCTAAATTCGTAAAACAGTTTGCAGATTTATCTGTAGGCATTGATGGTATGAAGCAATATGATAAAGAAGTGAAAGCAGGAGCATTTCCTGCAGAAGCACATACGTATAAGAAAAAAGTATTAGATGAGGTTAATAAAAATGACACAAGTAATTAATACTGTAAAAGAGATGCAAACAATCGCACAACGCATAAAAGCGTCTGGTCAATCAATAGGTTTCATTCCAACAATGGGTGCGCTTCATGAAGGACATTTAAGTATGATGCGACGTTCAGTTGAAGAAAACGATGTGACAGTCATTAGTGTATTTGTAAATCCATTACAATTTGGACCTAATGAAGATTATGATGCATATCCTCGCCAAATTGATAAGGATGTTTCTTTAGTTAAAGCTATTCATGTCGATTATGTATTCCATCCTTCCGTTGAAGAGATGTATCCAGATGAATTAGGCATCACATTAAAGGTGGGACGTCTAGGGGAAGTCTTAGAAGGCCCACAACGTCCTGGACATTTTGATGGTGTCGTTACAGTAGTTAATAAATTATTTAATATCGTAAGTCCTAATAAAGCCTATTTTGGTAAAAAAGATGCACAACAATTAGCAATTATTGAGAAAATGGTAAAAGATTTTAATCATCCTATTGAAATTGTCGGCGTCGATATAGTACGTGAAGACGATGGACTGGCGCGTAGTTCTCGTAATGTGTATTTGACTGATGAAGAACGTAAAGAAGCGGTTCATCTAAGTAAAAGTTTAAAATTAGCCAAAGACATGTATGCAGAAGGTGAACGTCGAAGTCATATACTTGTAGGTGCAATAAAAACATACTTACAAGAACATACAAGCGGTCATATCGACGAAGTCGCAATTTATAGTTATCCTGAACTTGAAGTTGTTAATGAAATAAATGGTCAAATTTTTATTGCTTTAGCTGTCAAATTTTCTAAAGCACGTTTAATAGATAATATTATTTTAGGGAGTAAATAGAGAAAATGATTAGAACAATGATGAATAGTAAAATTCATAGAGCACGTGTCACAGAATCCAATTTAAATTATGTAGGAAGTATCACGATCGATGCCGATATTTTAGATGCGGTTGATATTCTTCCAAATGAAAAGGTTGCTATTGTAAACAATAATAATGGAGCACGTTTCGAAACATATGTGATTGCGGGTGAACGTGGTAGTGGAAAAATTTGTCTCAATGGTGCTGCATCTCGCTTAGTAGAAGTAGATGATATTGTTATTATTATGACTTATGTACAGTTGGACGAACGTGAATTAATCGATCATGCACCTAAAGTAGCGATTATGAACGAAAATAATGAAATAATTCAAATGATTCATGAAAAAGAAAATACAATAATTAAGTAATTAAGTGAGCGTGCAGTCTTAAAGAGATTATTTTGGAAAGACTAGCACGCTTTTTATATATTAAGAGTATAGAGTTATGAGTTTTTTAGAAAGTTTTGATGCATAGTGATGTTATTATGGGAAAAATAAGAGGAAAACCATCAAACGAAATAAGAATATTAAGAGGTTTTATATGTGTTTATTCTAATTAACGAAGGGTAGATACGAGTAAAGGTAAATAAAAGGGATGATAAAAATGAATTATATAAAATATTTAGAATCAAAAGATGGAACTAAACTCTATACAAAAGTTAATGAAGTTAAAGAAAGTAAAGCAAATATTATAATTGCACATGGTCTTGCAGAGCATCTAGACCGTTATGATGAATTGGTCGCGTTTTTAAATGAGCATCATTATAATGTCGTTCGTTTTGATCAACGTGGTCATGGGCGTTCTGAAGGTAAGAGAGTATTTTATAGTCATGTGGATGAAATCATTGATGACTTGGATAGGATAATTAACTACACTAAGGAGAATTATAGTGGAAGAGTATTTTTAATCGGACATAGTATGGGAGGTTACGCGGTAACTTTATTTGGTACCAAATACCCTAATAAAGTAGATGGCATTATTACTTCTGGCGCACTAACGCGCTATAATAAAAGTACATTCGGAGAGCCAGATAAAAATATTTCAGCAGATACATATGTCAAAAATGAACTGGAAGACGGTGTTTGTTCTGACGAAGAAATTATCCAAAAATATAGAGATGATGATTTAGTCGCTAAAGAGATTTCTATAGGCCTCATATTTACCCTGATGGATGGTATTGCCTATCTAAAAGAACATCCAAGCCATTTTATAGATCCAGTACTCATCTTACATGGTAAAGAAGATGGTCTCGTAAGCTATAAAGATTCTATCGATTTATATAATGAAATTGCTTCTAAGAAAAAGTCTCTGTATATTTATGAAAATTTACAACATGAAATTTTCAATGAGTCGTCATATAATCAAAGTATTTTTAGAGATATCATTGATTGGTTGGATAGTAAAAATAGATAAAATATGATGTTTGACGTGAAACAATGAAGTTAATATTAAAACAACCATGAGTAGGAGTATTCTCACTCATGGTTTTTAATTGACTAATAATATGTGTGGCGAAGTTATTTTAATCCTACATATTCTTCTAAAGTTTTACCAGATTGATATACTTTGGTTGCAGTATCTTTTCCTAAATAACGTAAATGCCATGGTTCGTATTGATAACCAGTAATTTTTTCTTTTCCTTTAGGATATCTCACGATAAAGCCGTATTTATGTGCGTTTTTCGCAATCCATTGCCCTTCTTTTGTTTTTCCGAAACTTGCATATAAGTTTTTATCTGAATTAACGCCACCGATGTCAAATGTAAGACCTGTTTGATGTTCTGAGTAGCCAGGACGTGCGCTATATTTATCTGCAGCTTTTTTACCATCGCGTGCAGCATAACGATTGTATAGTTGAACTTGAGTAGGATAACTTCTGTAGCCACTCATTTTGTATAAGTTAATACCCTCTTTTTGTGCAGCACTAAATAATTGTTGTAAGGCTTGTTGGGCTTTTGGATCTTCACCAGGATTATAATTTGAAGGAAGACCTATATTTTTATTTACAATTAAAATACCATCGATATATGTACGACCCTCTTTAATAACTTTTTTATGTTTTTGTTGATTGTCATCACTTTTATTAGTTTGAGATGTTTGTTTAGTATTATTTTCATTTTCATCATTACTATGTGAGCAAGCTGAAAGTAATAAAGCGCTTGTCATTAGGACTGCAGAGAATTTTTTCATGCTTAAACTCCTTTAAATTTTAATTACTATAAACAATAATGAAACATTGTACACAGTGTAACATAGTTTTTTAATTATATAAGATACAACTTTTATGAAAAAATGGTATTTTAACAAAATTTATATTTATCTTCCTCTTCAAATAATGTATAAATAATGTATAGTATATTAGTAAAATAAGAAGAATGTATGAGGGGCCAATAGATGAAAAAATTTTTATTTTTGGGTAGTATCATGATGATGTTATTAGCTGCTTGTAGTACGCATGAATCTTCAAAAGAAGATAATAAATCAAAATCAAATCAAAATAACGTTCAAAAAGCTAAAAAGAACGAATCAGATAAAAAAGATGAAACGTCATTAACCAATACGTCTAAATTATCAACGAAAGAACGATTAGCATTAGCATTCTGTATTGATGGTGTCGATCAATATACATTGACTAAAAATGAAATTCTAACTGGAATTTATGAATATAGATTACCTACGGGCAAACATAATTATAAATTAGTTGATTTTACATTGGTTAAAGTGAAACAACCAGTAAAACATGCACCAAAACATATGCAGTTCTTTACGGTTTATCCAGATAAAAGTACCTATCAAGCGCTAATTGGAGTTAATAAAGATACAGTTTATGTAGGACGTATGCAAAAAGGTACATTGGATTATAACGATTTACTTGATAAAGGAAAAGAAGCTAGTTTAGAAGAAGTATATAAACATAATAAAGATAATAAAGCTTTACCAGAACTTATAAGTAAAATGCATATTTCAAACTCGTTACCTGATAGTGCTAATGATAATGGGAATCCGTTAGCTTCAAATGATTTAGAAAAATCTGGTAGTGTCAATACGCGTTATCGTAACGAAGTGTATCAATTAATTTCTGATTTTGATGACGTAGAATTAAAAAAATCAGGTTATTTATGGGATGATGTCAAAATGACAGATCATAATGGTAACTGGATTGTGAACTATCGTAACAAAAAAGGCGAGATTCTAGGTACATATAGAATGAAACACGGAAAAATTCAAAAATTAGATGAAAATGGCAAAATGGTAAAAGAAGAAAAATAAATGAATTGTTAATAAAACGTTGTGAGATGTTTAAATTAAGACATTTTACAACGTTTTTCTGTTTATTATGATACGATGAATAAGATTGTAGGAGGTTCGGAGCAAATGAAATATAAAAATACAACATTTCATTTTTCAAGGAATACATGGCAGTATTTAAAGTATAAAAGTGGTGATGATAGATGATGACTTTTTTAGCCATTACCATTTTTGTACTCACATTAATTTTTGTAATTTGGCAACCCAAAGGATTAGATATTTCGATTACTGCTGTTATTGGTGCAGTTGTAGCACTTCTGACGGGCGTAGTAGGATGGTCAGATGTTATGGAAGTGACGAGTATAGTATGGAATGCAACGCTAACATTTGTGGCTATTATTCTTATTTCACTTATTTTAGATGAAATTGGCTTTTTTGAATGGGCAGCACTTCATATGGTAAAGGCATCTCAAGGCGATGGACGAAAGATGTTTATTTTCATTATGATACTTGGAGCGATAGTAGCAGCATTTTTTGCGAATGATGGGGCAGCACTTATTCTCACTCCTATAGTATTAGCAATGGTACGTCACTTAGGTTTCAAAGAAAAGATGGTATTTCCATTTATTATCGCCAGTGGCTTTATTGCGGATACTACATCCTTACCGTTTACAGTGAGTAATTTAGTAAATATTGTTTCAGCAGATTATTTTAATATTGGATTTATAGAATATTTAAGTCGTATGATACTTCCAAATATATTTTCATTAATCGCAAGTATTGTTGTATTGTGGCTTTATTTTAAAAAGGCAATGCCAAAGCAAGTGGATATAACAAAAATGAAGGCACCTCAATTAGTTATTAAAGATGCTTCATTATTCCGTATATCGTGGTTCGTATTAGTTTTATTACTTATAGGTTATATGATGAGTGAGTTTGTTCGTGTGCCTGTCTCTATTATTGCAGGTAGTATTGCTTTTATTTTTCTTATTTTAGCGGCGAAATCGAATGCCGTTCCAGTTAGAAAAGTTGTAAAAGGCGCACCATGGAATATTGTTATATTTTCACTGGGAATGTACTTAGTTGTCTTTGGTTTGAAAAACGTGGGAATCACTCATGTGTTAGGTCATATATTTTCAAATATCGCGCATCAAGGTTTATTTACTAGTATTATGGGTGTTGGTTTTATCTCAGCTATACTCTCTTCAATAATGAATAATTTACCTACCGTACTCATTGATGCGATTGCCATTCATCAATCAGCAGTTACTGATGTACTCAAAGAGGGAATGATATATGCTAACGTAATAGGTTCAGATTTAGGACCTAAAATTACACCGATTGGTTCTTTAGCTACATTGTTATGGCTTCATGTTTTAGCTCAAAAAGGAATTAAAATATCATGGGGCACCTATTTTAAAACAGGTATCGTTATTACCCTTCCAGTTTTATTCATGACCTTACTAGGTTTATATTTAACATTAAAATTGATATAGACAGACTTATTAAAAAGAAGCCAAAAATGATATGATTTTTGGCTTTTGTTATATAAAACAAAAAGTTTAAAATTATTAAAAATGTAATATTATCATTTTTGTTTAAATAGGTTATGATAAATTATATATATTTTGATTTTTGATTCATATGTAATGAATAACAAGGGGATGACATAAATGAAAAAGAATAAAACTGGAAAGTTTAAACTAGAAATGCCGCACACCTATGCAATATTAATGTTGATTATAGTAATTTCCTGGTTACTTACTTATATTATTCCTGCTGGAGAATATGCGAGAGAAAAGAAAAACGGACAAACCATAGTTATTCCTGGTACCTATCACACAGTATCTTCAGAACATCTAAATTTTTTGAATATATTTAGAGCTGTCCCAGAAGGATTGATTAGTGGGGGAGAAATTGTTTTTTATGTATTTTTAGTGGGTGGCGCTTTTGGAATTGTCCACAAAACAGGTGCTTTTGAAAATGGTGTAAATAAAGCTATGAGAGTTTTGGGAAAAGCCAACTTTTTAATGATCCCACTAACGATGATCATCTTTTCAATATTAGGTTTTACAATAGGTTTAGCTGAAGAAACTATTATATTTGTTCCCATTGGTATTATTATTGCTCGTACCTTAGGTTATGATGCATTAACCGGTGCTGCCATGGTTATTTTGGGGGCAGCTAGTGGTTTTAGTGGGGGCATGTTAAATCCTTTTACAGTTGGGGTGGCTCAAACAGTTGCTGAACTTCCAATGTTTTCAGGTTGGGGCCTTCGAACTATCATATATCTTTTTATATTAGCAACGGCCATTTCAACTGTAATGTTATATGCTAGTAAAGTTAAAAAAGATAAAACTAAAAGTATTGTGTATCATTTAGAAAAAGAAGAAGGACAAGTTAATCAAGACATCGATTATCAACACTTTAGTAAAAAACAAGCATTTAGTTTAATGATTATTATGGCAACTATCCTCTTCAATATATTTGGTATTTTTAAATTTGGATGGAGTTTCAATGAAATGAGCGCTAATTTCTTATTTGCAGGAATTTTAGCGGGCTTAGTAGGTGGCTTAGGGTTTAATGGTACGTTTGATGCTTTAGTAGATGGAATGAAAAATATTCTATTTGGAGCAATGATTGTTGGTATCGCAAAAGGAATTATCGTACTGTTAGAAAATGGGAAAATCATAGATACCATTGTTCATGCATTGACGACCTTATTATCAGATGTACCAACGTCATTAGTGATTATAGCTATGTTTATTTTACAATTCATTCTTAATTTCTTTATTCCATCAGGTTCGGGTCAAGCATTAACGACGATGCCTTTAATGGTTCCTATCTCTGATTTGTTACATATTAATCGTCAGCTTACTGTCTTAGCCTTCCAATATGGTGATGCAATAAGTAATATTCTATTTCCTACATCAGCAATTTTAATGGGAGCTCTAGCTGTAGGTAAAATTTCTTATACTGAATGGTTGAAGTTTGTATGGAAACCTATATTAATATGGATAATTATATGTAGCGTTGCTATGTCTATTGCTTTAGTAATAGGATACTAAAAAAATAAGGTAAGACTGACGGTTGTCTGAAGTTAGTGAGATGGATGTCTTGAAAATCTTGTGAAAATAACGAAAGAGCGTGTGTTCATGTTAAATGAGCGCACGCTTTTTTTTATACATTAACCTTTTGATGAAGTACTGTTTTGATAACGACCATGTACAAAGAAATATAAAATCATTGCAATAATAATTAGACCTGCCATTGCAAGATATAAATAGCGATAGCCCATAAATGGAATGAGTAGACCTAAAATGAAAGGACCCATGCCTGCACCAAAGTCCACAAAGATATAGAACGTTGATGTAGCTAATCCCATCTTACTAGTGGGTGATTGTTGAATGGCAATGGCTTGTGCAGTTGGAACGATGGTTCCATAACCAAAGCCAATAAATGCTGCAGATAGTAATAGTAAAAATGGAGAACTTACTATACTTAAAATAGCTAATCCTATTGCAAAACTTAGAAGTACAGGATACATGACTTTATTTTCGCCAAAATGATCATAAATTTTTCCAGTGAATGGACGTGTCACAAAGGTCACAACTGCAAATACAATAAAGAAGAAACTAGATGCAGTAACTAAATGTAACATTTCACTGTATATTGATAAGAATGAAAGTACACTTGCATAAGCAATTCCTACTAAGATGACGACACATGAAATAGGCAATGCTTCTTTTTGTAAGAAAGCACTGAGACCTTTAGGACGTGATTGTTCTTCAGTAACTATGTCATGATTCATCGGTAATTTTTTAATTAATAAAGTAAAACTAAATGAAACGACAATGCTAATCAAACTGATGCCAAAAATTGAAGAAAATCCTAAATTATTATTTAATACTAGTCCTAAGAATGGGCCAAAAGCGGAAGCAAGCGTTACGCTTAAACCGTAGTAACCGATACCCTCACCTTTACGTTCTTCTGGAATTAATCTAGAAGAAATCGTACCCGTTGCTGTTGAAGAGAAACCAAAGGCAATTCCATGAATAAAACGAACGAACATCAAAATAAGAATACTATGAATTGTAAAATATAAAGCGATAGCTATAATAGAGCCAATGACACCGCCAATGAGCACATTCTTAGGTTGCAGATGATCGATGATTCTTCCAGCGCCTAATCTTCCAGCTAGCATGCCAATGATAAATACACCAGCTGCTAATCCGCCAATACTTTCTGAAGCATGGTACGTTTCGATTGTGAATTGTGTAATTGTCACAATAAGCATGTAGTGAATTAAATACATAAATAAATTCACAATCGTTACAAAGATAAAGTCTTTTGACCATAAACGTTGCGACATGTTTAACCTCCTCTATTTAATCCTATTTATCTTAATTTATACTTAATTATTATAATATTAGCTAGACTTAATGTATAATTAGAATAATTTAATTTAATATAAGTAAAACTAATATAAGGGAGGAGAACATATGAATTTTGAACAGCTAATATATGTTAAATCAGTATACGAACAAGAATCAATGATTCGTGCAAGTGAACTGATGCATATTAGTCAATCTGCCATGAGTCAATCGATTGCTAATCTGGAAACAGAATTAGGATATTCATTATTTTATCGCTCCAGAAAAGGGACAATACCGACAGAAATTGGCAAACGATTGATTCCAAAAATATTGGAAATTTTGGAAGCGAAAGAACATCTCATGCTAGAAGTAGAACGTTTACAAACACATATAACAGGAAAATTAACCATAGCCACTATACCAACGTTATTTCACAAACTACTTCCTAAAGTCATTTCTCAATTTAAAGTGGATTATCCAAACGTAGATATTGAAGTTATAGAATCTGACCGTGAAAATATTATAAAAATGTTGAGAAATAATGAGATAGATTTAGGATTAATTGGTAAAAAAGAATCAGATAAAACAATGTCATTAATTCATGAATTTCCTCTTAATTTATCGACGAATTTTAAACTTATTGTACCTGCTAAATCTAAACTTACGTTTAAAGATACTGTTAATTTAGAGGATATTAAAGACTATCCTTTTATTCTCTATGATCGTAGCTTTTACCATCATCATTTGAAAAAATTCGAAGAAGAAAATGGGGAATTAAAAATTGTATTTCGTACGCATAATCCCATCGTTTTATTAAGAACTGTTGCAGAAGGCTTAGGTGTAGGTATGATTTCTAGTTACATGATCGAAGACGAACCCATTTTAAATGACGAATACATTGAGGCCATACCTCTAGGCCATCCTTTTGATTATTCAGTGTATTTTACAGCGATAGTCAATGACAACAGAAAAAATGAAACCTCTTTATTACGATTTATTGATTATTTAAAGAAGTAATCATTAACAAAACTTTGTTCAAAAGTTCACAAACTTTTCATAGTATTTTACATACAAAGTGCTAACATAATAATTGAAAGTTATATTACTTTAAGAGGTGTAGTAAATGGACAATTCTAAAAAAGTAGCACTTGTTACAGGTGCAGCACAAGGTATTGGTTTCAAAATAGCAGAACGTTTATTTAATGACGGTTTTAACGTTGCTATTGTCGATTTTAATGAAGAAGGCGCAAAAAAAGCTGCTGAAGCACTTTCAAAAGAAGGTCAAGAAGCAGTAGCATTTAGAGCTGACGTATCCGACCGTGAAAATGTTTTTGATGTGACACGTAAAGTTGTAGAACATTTTGGAGAGTTAAATGTAGTTGTAAATAATGCTGGTTTAGGACCAACAACACCTATTCATACAGTAACACCTGAACAATTTAATCAAGTTATCGGAGTAAATGTTGGAGGCGTATTCTGGGGCATTCAAGCAGCTTTAGAACAATTTGAAAAATTAGGTCATGGCGGTAAAATTATAAACGCAACATCTCAAGCAGGTGTTGAAGGTAATGCGGGATTATCTTTATACAGTAGTACTAAATTCGCAGTTCGTGGATTAACTCAAGTTGCTGCACGTGATTTAGCTGACAAAGGTATTACAGTAAATGCATTTGCACCAGGTATCGTTGAAACACCTATGATGGAAGGTATTGCTAAAAAATTAGCCGAAGAAAATAATCAACCAGAAGAATGGGGTTGGAAACAATTCACTGATCAAATCACATTAAAACGTTTATCTAAACCAGAAGATGTAGCCAATGTGGTTGGTTTCTTAGCTAGCAGTGATTCTGATTACATTACTGGTCAAACTATTATTGTTGATGGCGGTATGAGATTCCACTAATTTAAACAACAAATATATATTATTATTTTTAAAACTGATACGCACCCCAAAAGTTGGACTTAAAATCTAACTTTTGGGGTGCATTTTTATATTCTTTTAGTAGATACTATCTGCATATTGATGAAATACTTAACCTTATTGTTTTTTTATGTACTAGTCTAATTGATGACAACGTTACCTTTCCTATAAATATAGACCAATAATGATTGGACTCATCGCAATTGTATAACTCATTAAAAATGAGTAATTAGCAAAAATAATAAGCAATAAAAGCTAATACACCTACAAGTAACAAAAAGATTTAGAGACGCAATCAAAGATAAAATACGCTTATTTAGATATTTATTAATGAGAGTGTTTTATATTTTTAAAAAATAATGATATATAGTAAATTTAAATGTAAATATAGTATATAATGTTATTAATATCTTACAGAAAGGAAGACATCAATGAGAATAAACAATATGAATATAGTTTCTGGTATCTTATGTGTATTATCATTTCTACTTGCAGTTTCGATTACATTTACAGATATGTTTTGGTATTTACCTGGCTTTTTTGTCATGCTATTGTCAGTGGTTTCAAGTGTTGTAGGTCTAATGAGTAGCAGCAAAGTATTTAATGGTATCACGTTATTTTTAACAATTATTTTCTTTCTTATTTTTTCAAGTCCATTATTACTTGCTTAGAAAAGAAAACGATTTTATATAATATTAATATGAATGGCAATATTTACAGCTATTGGTGTACTCGCGATGTTCTTTGTGATTAAGTATCTTTCAGAAACACGGGGGCGCAGTTTAGCTAAAATTGAACATGATTTATGATGACGAACAAATGTTAAATCTGAATAACGTAATGTATATCGCTACTTCAATGATTTGGAGTAGTGATTTTTTATTTTTTTAAAAAAGGGTAAACATAAAAAAGCAATGTTATGAACGGAGGAATTAAGATGAAACAGTCAAAAGATTTAGAACGATTACTTAAATCTTTAGACGGACAAAAATATGGCGCTTATAAACGAATGAAAGGGATATATCAATTTGATCAATTCCATCTAGCTATCGATCATGTCCAAGTCGATCCTTTTGCGCCACCTTCAAAAATGCGTGTCATTATTGAGAAACATGAGACTGAAATTCCTAATGAATTATTAGACACTAAAGATAAACGTATAGCGACTTCAGACTTTTTAACTCGAACAGTGGATACCCAGTTAAAATATTTCAATCGTACAGTGAAAGGTTCGGGTAAAAATGGGAAGATCTTTATCGATCATCCAGGACAAGAGATACTCGAACGTACATCTGTAGTGATTAATGATAAAGAGATTGAAATACGTATTGAAGTTGGACTACCGGCAGCTGGACGTAAGATTCTAGGAAAAGCAGCAGCATATACGATAATACATGGCATTCCTCAAATGGTAGAAAAAGCGATACGATATAAAAATTTAAATCAACAAGCATTGAAAGAACAAGTTGTATTAAAACTAGACCAGACCTATATTAGACAACAACTTGAAACAGAGCATTTAGTCGCATTTGTGGCAAATGGTTCAATCTTGCCAAGAAAAAGTGGTGTCTCAGACGCTCCAATGAAAGGTGCCATTCAATTCACAAGTCCTAAGAAATTTGAACATACATTCAATCTTCCAAGTGGTCGGTCAGTCACAGGGATGGCTATTCCACAAGGGATTACACTTATTGTCGGTGGAGGTTACCATGGTAAATCGACACTATTAGAAGCGCTTGAGCGTAGTGTATATGATCACATTCAACATGACGGTCGAGAATTTGTGGTGACTCAACATGATGCAATGAAAATACGTGCTGAGGATGGTCGAAACGTTGAAAATGTCGATATTAGTCCATTTATTGATAACCTGCCAGGAAAGAAAGATACGACACACTTTTCTACAGAAAACGCAAGTGGTAGTACATCTCAAGCCACAAATGTAATCGAAGCTTTAGAAGCAGAAAGTTCATTATTATTAGTTGATGAAGATACATCAGCTACCAATTTTATGATTCGTGATGGTCGTATGCAACAACTGATCGCTCCAGAAAAAGAGCCGATTACTCCATTTTCTAATAAAGTAAAATCATTATATGAAGATTATAGTGTTTCTACTATTCTTATTGTTGGCGGTTCAGGAGATTACTTTGATGTTGCTGACCAAGTGTTAATGATGGATGAATATCATTTAAAAGATGTAACAGAAGAAGCAAAAGAAATTGCGAATACTGACGGCTATAAGCGAGAAATTGATGGTGATCAGTCATTCGGAGTGCTATCTCACCGCATACCGTTAACAGATTCTTTCTCTAAAAAAGGAAAAGAAAAACGTTTTAAAGCAAAAGGATTACATTCTATTATGTATGGTCATGAGCCTATTAACCTAACAGGATTAGAACAACTTGTGGATGATAGTCAGACCAATGCTATTACGGTGATGTTAGATTACTTTAGACGTCATGGTATCAATAATCAAAATTCCATAATTCAAGCAACAAATGAGATGTATCACTTAATTGAGCATGAAGGATTAGAAGCGCTCTCTCATTTTAATGGACATCCAGGAAATCTTGCCTTACCTCGTAAACAAGAATTTATCGGTACCTTAAATCGATATAGAGGATTGAAAGTTAAATAAAAAGAGTATATCTTATCTTTTTTAGTAGGCAGGTAGTCTTACTTTTAAAAAATTAAAAGTCTGATTAATAGTGAAGCATCTGAATTAATAACGGAAGAATACGAAAAATCACGAAAAAAAGATTAAAAAATAAATATTTACCGATTGGATATAAGTAAACCATGGACTCATTTTCTTTTATTAAAGGAAAGTGAGTCTTTTCTAATTAAACTAGCAAAAGTGTTAGGGGAGTGGAACAGTAAATTTAAAATAAATTCTATTCTACACCTTCAATATTTTAGAAATATTTGGATATTTATCATTTGATTAATCGCGCACGATTGTTTATACTAAAATCAATCGTGAACGATAGAAAAGAGGTGCTGTGTTGAAAAAGGATGGAATGACATTAGCGAATCAATTATGTTTTTCTGCATATAATGTGAGCCGCTTATTTGCTCAATTTTATGAACAACAATTAAGGCCATTTGGATTAACGTATTCTCAATATTTAGTGTTACTGGCTTTATGGGAAGAAGATAATCGAACATTACATGAGATTGGTAGACAACTTGATTTATCAAGTAATACGTTGACACCACTTTTAAAAAGATTAGAACAATCAGGATGGGTCATAAGAGAACGTTCTGAAACTGATAAACGTCAACTGATGGTGACACTTACTGAAAAAGCACATCAACAACAAGAAGCAGTTTTTGAAGCGGTAGCCGAATGTTTACCTTCAAATTTTGATAAAACGAAATATAACCAAGCAAAAGACGTATTAGAACAATTAGAACATGGTTTGAAACAACTCAATAAAAAATAAAGAAGAGGATGAGTTAAATGAAAACATACGACGTTACATTTATTGGTAGTGGACATGCAGCTTGGCACGCAGCTTTAACATTAAAACATGCAGGTAAAGAAGTAGCAATTATCGAAAAAGAGCGTATTGCGGGAACATGCACAAACTGGGGCTGTAATGCTAAAATCTTACTTGAAAATCCATTTGAAGTGTTAGAAGAAGCAACACACTATCCTGGTATTGTTGAATCACAAAATCTTAAAGTAAATTGGTCAAACTTAATGGATTATAAACATAAAGTGATTAATCCAATGGCTGGTCAGTTAAAATCATTATTTGAACAACAAGGTATTGATGTATATGATGGTACAGGTGTAATTAAAAATGAACATACAGTTGAAGTAAATGGTGAATCGATTGAAACTGAAAATATCGTCGTTGCGACAGGTCAACATAGCAATAAATTACCTATCGAAGGTAAAGAATATACACATGATAGCCGTGACTTCTTATCGATGGAAGACACACCAAAAAGTATCACATTCATTGGTGGCGGAATTATCAGTATCGAATTTGCATCTATCATGATTAAAACTGGCGCTGATGTTCATTTGGTTCATAATACAGATGAGATTTTACCAGGATTTAACCGTAATCATGTAGATAAATTAGTTGAAAAATTAGAAGATGAAGGCGTTAAATTCTATCTAAATGAAAATACAACTGCAGTTAAAAAAGAAGGAGACGCGTTTACACTAACAACTGAATCTGGATTATCAATCAATACAGAATATGTACTTGATGCAACAGGAAGAGTTCCAAATGTTGAAGGTATTGGATTAGAAAATGTCGGTATCAATTATAGTAAAAAAGGTATTGAAGTAGATGAGTACTTAAGAACAAATGTTAAAAATATTTACGCAAGCGGTGACGTTTTAGATAAAACGATTCCTAAATTAACGCCAACTGCGACGTTTGAATCTAACTACATTGCTGCACATATTTTAGGTATGGTACAAGATGAAATTAAATATCCAGCTATTCCTTCGGTACTTTATTCGCTTCCACGTTTATCACAAATTGGTGTAACTGTAGAAGAAGCAAAAGAAAATGATCAATATACAGTAAAACATGTGCCATTCGGTAAACAAATGGTCTTTGAGTATAAAAATGAAGCAGAAGCTGAAATGTATATTGTACTAGATGAACATAAACACTTAGTAGGTGCTGAAATCTATGCAGATGCTGCCAATGATTTAGTAAACTTCCTTGTATTTATTATTAATCAACGTTTAACAGCCAAAGAATTAAGTCAATTGATTTTTGCTTTCCCAGGCGCTTCAACAGGCGTGATCGATTTATTAAGATTAAACATGCTATAGGTAATAATAAAACGGTTAGTCCATGTGGCTAATCGTTTTTTTTATAAAAGAATGAAATGTTTAAATTTCTCTAAAACGTAAATAACTATATTGTACGAAAAATGAAACGTCATCTCATTTGGAGGGATTTATATTATGGGTAAAGAATTTGAATCGAATGGTGTTAAAGTAGAAATACCAGAGGAATTAGAATCAGTCGTTGCGTTAGAATATTCTTTTGTAGAAGCATTAGCTAAATTAGAATTGAATGTCACAGGTATTGCTGATGACAAAGATAAAAATAACTTAGAAAATTCTATTAAACACTTAGTAGGTAACTATACATCTGTTGGTTCACGTTTGGAGCCTGATACAGAATTAATTAAAAAAGCAGAACCACAATTAATCTTAGCAGATAAAACAAGACATGAATCAATATTTGAAAAATTAAATACGGCAGCACCGACAGTATTATTAGAAAGTTTTGATGCTAACTACGATCAAAGTATTGAAACATTTAAACAAATTGCAGAACTCGTATCTAAAGAAGATAAAGGCCGTGAACTTGTTGTTCAACACAATGAAAAAGTTGAAGACTTAAGCAAAGATATTAAACTTGATAAAGACGTATCAACTATTGCTGCTGTACCAACACATGATGGCTTATATGTTCATGCATCACATTCATATGTTGGACAATTCTTGCAAAAAGTTGGTTTTAATGGTTCTATTCCTGAAGATATGGAGAACCACCTACCTGAATATATGGGTGCAGATTACTTAAAAGTAGATACAGACCGATTTGCAAGCTTCAATCCAGAACGTATATTGATTATGGTAGATGAAGATAACAAAGCAGATTATGAAAAATTAAAAGAATCAGAAGCGTGGTCAAATATTGAAGCAGTTAGAAATGATCGTGTACACGATGTAAACCGTGAACGTTGGGCAAAATATAGAGGCTTAATCGCATCAGAATTAATCTTAGAAGACTTAACAAATATTGAAGAATAATCTGATAAACCCAGCATGTTATATGTAATATGCTGGGTTCTAATTCATTTAAATAGTAAAACCACCATCAACATATAAGGTTTGTCCAGTTATGAAGTCACTCCATTGTGATGAAAAAAAGAGAACAGAGCCTGCAATATCATTAGGTGTAGCTATTCTTCCTAGAGGTGTTTGATGTATGATTTCTTCTTTTAAAGATTCTTTTGTATTTATGGTTCCTTTAGTAGGATAAACTAACCCTGGAGCAATACAATTAACGCGAATGTTATATTGTCCAAGTTCCCTGGCGAGATTTTTAGTATAACTTTCTAAAGTGGACTTAGCAATATTATATTGATGATATGGAATTATAGGTCGTTTAGTTAAATTACTTGTAATATTTATGATAGAACTATTGGATTGTTTTTTTAAATGAGGCAGACAATATTTTACTGTATTGTGAGTATATTTTAGAGCTCCTTCAAATTGGGAAAGATAATCATTCCACGTTATTTCTTCAATTATCTTACGATTTTCAGAATTAAATTCGAAAGAAGCAAATGCATTATTAACTAAACAAGTTAACTTTCCGTAATTTTTAATTATATTATCAATCATTTTTTTTACTTCAACTTCGTTTTTAATATCTGCCTTAATCGCTTCAGCATGTCCTCCTAAACTTTTACAATCTTCCACAGTTTTAAGCGCAGCTTTTTCATTTGCTAAATAATTAATTATAACCGTAGATTTTTCTTTAGCGAACGCCAGAGCAATAGAACGTCCTATGCCCCTACTGGATCCTGTAATTAATATTACGTGTTCTTTAAATGTCGTCATTATATAATCATCCTTAATTAATTATATTTCGTAAGTAGTGTATCGCTCACTTTTCTGCAATAAACTTTGTTCTATATCAACGTAAAAAACTAAATCTTTTAAATTAAAACCACCATCGTGATGCCAAGCTGCTTCTGGTAATGTCATAGAATTTATACTTGAAAAGCGGTTAGCACCTATATTAGCCAATTTTTCACACCATTTAAAGGTAGTTTCGACAGAAGCAGCTATACCAACTGTTTGTAAATAATTTTTGAATGGACTAAATATATGTACAAGATTATGAATATCATCAAAAGGCATGATACGAATAAATCTATTTAAAGGACTTGGGGTAAATTGTAATTCTTCTTGATAAATTAAAACCCAAGAAGAATCTTTATTAGTATATACCTCTCGATTATTATTAAATAATGATTTCATTTCTTCATCTTTCAATCGATTAAGACGTTCCATACTTTCATCAATTGATAATGTATGAAGAGGGTATTGAAGTTCTAACTGCTGTAGTGCACTCTTGATCATTTGAGCAAACATTTTAGGTGTTATCTTAAGTGAACTTTCTATAAATATCATTTGAGGAGAATAACAACCTTGTTGATCATAACGAATAATTTCAAGTGCGATATCTTGAGCTAGGCTTTTAACTTTATTAGGTTTTAAAGCTTCTTTACTAATAATAGCTAAACTAATTTTCTCATTATAAGATAAAAATCTTTTAGTAACAGGGATACGTTTAGAAACTTCATTTAGAGTATTGTTGTCACCATAACCAATGATAATATCTGAATGTTTAATCGCTACACGTTCTATATCAGTAACGCCTCCTTGCCAATATAGCACAGCAATACAAGCTCCAATTGTTGGATCAATTTCATTAATTATCTGAGCGAACCAACTTCCTATAAATGGTTCTGATTTAGGTAATTTGCAAATATTTCCAGATTTTACTAATAAACTACTAATTAAACTCCATAATGGTAGACCAGGGACATTTCCAGACCATAAATGCGTAACAATATCTGAACTAATAGCTTTTGAGTAACCGCCTTTAGAATTGGGGACAAATTGATTTAAAATATTGGGATTAGTAAAATCTTCTGTTAAAAAACGAGAAAGCTCATGTTTTCTAAATCTAGATAAATATTTCGTGAATCCTACTTTAATTGTTTCATAGCTATATCCAGTGATTTGAGGAATCACTTCTTCAACTTGAGAACGCCAAGGACTATTACGATCGAGTAGAATATGAATAGCTTGATCAATAACATTAATAATATAATCAGTAGAATATTCGGATAATTTTTTTTTATTCTTTTTTATTTGTAGAGCAACAGTTTCTAATTGTTGTTCGCTTAAAATAGGAACTAAACCGGTTATGTCTGCAAACTCTAATCTTTTATAATTTAGTTGCTTTTCTTCAATAAAAGGAATATGTCCTAATTTAAATTCCATATTAAATCTCCTTATTGTGTAGCATTTAGAAAATCTTCCATCGCTAATGAGCATCCTTTAGCTAATGATCCTTTAGTTCTACCATGTAAAACGAAACCTTTTTCTTTATATTCTCCTATATCTTCCATTAAAATTGCTGCAACTGAATTGTAGTTAGCTAAATCATAGTGAATAAGAATACCTTTCTCTCCTTCAGATACTTCTTCCATTGTTAAAGGATTTACAATTCTACTTCGACACCAATGAGGACTATATTTAGTTGAAGGAGAAATGGTATTACCTTTATCGTAAAATTGGGTACTTAATTCTGTAACACCATACATGTTGACACAATTTTCTTTAGGAATACCAAAAGTAGTTGTTAATCGTTCGTAAAAATCATGTTGAGGTAATTCTTTGGAACGATTTTTGTAACCTCCTGTATCTAATATGCGACTACCTTTGGGTAAATGAAATTTAATGTTATGGTCATCAAGATATTCTAATAAATGTACCATACTATAAGTTGCCCCTAAAAGAGCAAATGGTTTTTGATTATCCTCTGAGTTTTTCAAATCTTTTATTAATGATTCATATTGAATACCATGTTCATCGATATAATTTTGACTATCTTTCGTTCCAAAGTTAGTTCTAGCCACTTCAAGATAATGAGCCAATGAAGAGTTAGGCATAGCTTGAGGAGTGGGGAACAAAACGCCTATTTTTATTTTCTCAATATCCGGTATGAACATCTTTTTAAAAAAAGTAGTTAATGCTAAGTCATAAACCTCTAAATCCATATGATAGTTTTTTCCTTTAATACCACTCGTTGTTCCACTGGTCATATATGTATATTTAGTATCCTTAAGTGGTATAGCGCTAAACGTAGCATATTTAAATGCATTGATTGGAACAGCAGGTATTTCTTTCCAATTTGAAACATTTTGTGGTGTTTTACCTTTAGAGATACTGAATTTTTTATAATCTTCGTTTTCATTAAATTGAAATTTGTAAATTTTTAAAGCCATTTCTGGAAAATCATCTGAATTACCACGTTCAATAAAATCTAAAACACTTTCTTTAATTTGATTAATGTCCATATATTAATCTCCTTTCATAAAAAAAGAGAGCAACAAAAAGTGCTCTCTGTGTAGTAGTAATGACAACAATTACTAAATCACTTTCCTACGTTGGTTTTAACCATAACAGGTTCAATGGTTGAAGCGACATATTAGCTTCTCTCAGCAAGTAGCACCCATAGTGATATATATTCAATCTAATATCTGTATTATATTTTAAAATAAATAAAATAGCAAAATTGTTCTTTGACAAAAAAATAAAAAAATTTTATATTTATTTTATAGTAGATATAAGTACTAGGGGTGTTTATAAACTGAGATGGAGTTATCCAAACCCTTTGAACCTGAACTAGTTAGTACTAGCGTAGGGAAGTATATAATAGGTTTTTACATACATATATATACTTTTAAATGCGCAAACTATCTAGAAGGGATATGTTTGTGTTTTTTTATGTGTTTTCACTTAAAAATTCAGATAGGAGTCTAAATATTATGAAAAAATTAAAATTAGCGGATATTCTAGCAACAGTATTGATTAGCTTTATATTTGGCTTATTTTATAAAGTAGTTGGATTAATGGTTGCTGGTTTAAAACCAATAGGATTACATTTAGATCAAATTGCGTATGGATTATGGTTCGTTGCCGCAATTGTTGCGTTCTTAATTATTAGAAAACCAGGAGTAGCCTTGTTAGCAGAGTTAGCAGCTGGGGCAGGAGAAACAATATTATCTGGGGAATTAAATATGTCGATTTTATTACATAGTTTTGCTCAGGGATTAGCATGTGAATTGATATTTTTAATTTTTAAATATAAATCTTATAAATTAATAGTGGCGATGATAGCTGGAGCTACTGCAGGAATATTTACTATACCAGTAGATTGGGTATTTAATTATTTAGGAGATTTGCCTACTTGGAACGTTATATTACTTTATACGATAAGAATTATTAGTGGCACAATTTTATCTGGTATGTTTGGTTATTATATTGTAAAAGCATTAGAAAAAACAGGAGTTACAAATTTGTTCCAAAGTTCTTCGAAAAAAGATATTGATTCTTTATAATCATTAATAATATATAAAGATCAGAAAAACCTATTAAAATCTACGAAACTTTATGGGTATGATTTTAATAGGTTTAATTTACTAATAAAATACTTTAATAATTGTAAAAGTTATTCCAGATAGACAAATTGAAGTTATACATATCACTATGAAAGGTTTAAGTGCTTTTGAAATAACTTCTTTTAAAACGATATTCAATCCTAGAGCAACCATCGCCATTAACATACATACCGTTGTAATAACATTTATAATATTCATAAGTAATGAAGGAATAGGAACAAATGTATTGATAAAAGCCATTATGATAAATCCAATGAGAAAGTAAGGAATATCGATTTTTTGTTGTACTTGGCTTGAGTGTGACTTATAACGCATATACAAAATTAAGACAATGCTTAATGGAATAAGTAAAAACACACGGCCTAATTTTCCAAGTAAAGCAAATGTCATTGCCTCTGGCCCGCCAATATCTGCTGCTAAGACGACATGAGCGATTTCATGCAAACTCACACCTGTCCAAGCGCCATAAGTTATAGTAGGTATGTTAAAAATAGCCTCGATAGCTGTATAAATAAGTGCAAATATAGTTCCAACTAGTGCAATAATACCTACACTTATTGCAATGTCTTTTTCTTTAGATTTTAAGATTGGTGCTGTAGCTGCAATAGCTGCAGCTCCACATACTCCTGTACCAATACCAAGTAGTATAGAGATATCTTGATTTCCTTTAATAATTTGATTCAAAATTAAAGTTAAACTTATTGAAAAGATAATTACGATAATATCAATAAGTAGTAATTTCCAGCCTTTACCTAGAATATCTCCCATATTTAATTTTAACCCATATAAGATAATCGCAAATTTTAATAAACGTTTCGATGCGAACGTAATACCTGGACGAATGTGTTCTGGATATCCCATCACTTGGCGATATAGCATCGCAAAAATGATAGCAATAGCTAATGCCCCAATCGTATGTAAAATAGGAAATTTAGCTAATATATAACTGATCATTGCGATCATAAATGTAAACATAATACCTTTCATAAATGAAGGCTGCGTGATTGATTTCATAGTACTTTCACCTCGATATGAAATCTTAGCACGTTATTGTTATAACGTTAAATAAATAATAAGTATAGTATATATATCAAAAATGTTATATTAGACTTAAAGGAGAATGATGCATGGATCCGTATAAGGTATTAATTGAAGTAATCAAAACAGAAAGTTTTACTAGAGCAGCAGAAAATTTATATACTTCGCAGCCTTCTGTGAGTCGTGATATTAAACGTTTAGAATTAAAATATAATGTTAAAATATTTGAATTTAAATCTCCATATTTAAAACTAACTAGAGATGGCGAAAAGCTATTACAATACGCATTACAGCGGGAAAGTATTGAACAAGAATTATGGCAAAACTTAACATCGGAATCTGAAATCATCTCAGGCACTTTAACAATTGGAAGCAGTTATACATATGGTGAATATTTATTATCAAAACAGCTTACCAGTCTTATGCAACAATATCCTAAGTTACATATTCATTTACGTGTTAATAATTCAGATTCTGTTATAAATGATATTAAACACAACAGAGTAGATATAGGTATTGTAGAAAAGGAAATTCAAGATAATGCAATAGAATGTAAGAAAATAATGGAAGACGAAATGGTGTATATTTACAAAAAGTCGCTTCAACCTAGAATGGATATATGTTTCGTTAGAGAAAAAGGGTCTGGAACAAGGTTTTATCAGGAAGTAGGTCTTTCTGAGTTGAAATTAAATCCATATTTGGTAGAAATTAATAATATTAAGATTATCAAACAAATGGTAGAGGCTGGAAATGGGTTTGCGATTATTTCAAAATCAGCACTTCATCCCGAGGATTATGAAAAATTAATGATAACAACTTTAAATGTGAAACGTCACTATTACCTTGTTCAACATGTTGATAAATATATTGATAAAAATATTAGAGCTGTCATTGAAATGATTATGAAGTAGAGTATATAAAAAAAGGTGGATCTTTCTAAAGATTGAAAGGTCCAACTTTTTTATTAACACTGCGGGGTGTCTTATTTATTGTTTTTTAATTCTAAGAATTTTTCAGCTACAGCTTTACCAGATTGTGGATTTTGACCTGTAATCACATGACCGTCAATAACAGCGAATTGACTCCAGTTGTCACCTTTTTCGTAATGTGCACCACGATTTTTAAGTTCATCTTCTGTTAAATAAGGAACTTTATCTGCTAAGCCAACTGCTTCTTCTTCAGTATTAGAGAAACCAGTTACAGTTTTACCATTAATAATAGAATTACCTTCACTATCTGTGACATTTAATAGGCCGATAGCACCATGGCATACAGAAGAAACTGCACCGTTATTTTCATAAATTTTACGTGTTAATTCCTGTAAATCTTTATTATCTTTGAAGTCCCAAATTGTTCCGTGACCACCTGCGTAATAGATAATATCATAATCTTCAGCACGTACGGCATCTGGTGTAAGTGTACTACCAAGACGTGTCATGAAGTCTTTATCTTGATAATATTTCCAATCTAATTCAGACATCATATCTTCTTGTAGACTTGCAGGATCGATAGCTGTATAGCCACCTTCTGGACTAATATAATCGATATCATAACCATTTTTGTATAATACATCTGCAAAGTGAACGACTTCACCCAACCATAATCCAGTTGGACGATTCATATCAGGATATTTTGAAACGCTTGTAACTACAACTAATGCTTTACTCATTGTATACCTCCTAAATTGTTTACGTAATTCATACTTACCCATTTTTAAGGAGGAATAACACATACTAGGTATATTTTTTATATTAAAATTATAAATTAATGGGATTGAAAATAATTTTGCAAAAGTTGTTTGAAAAATCTTAATGGTGGTACATACTAGTATACAATTTACCAATTCTATGAATTCGTAAAAGTACCCTCACTAATCCATCGATTAGTGAGGTTTTTTGTATTCCAATAATAGATAAATTATACTTGTAGTAATCTTTAAGTATAAAAAGGAGAGATAATAATGGCCCAAGATAGTGGAAAATTAAATTGGTCAAGTTTAATCATTGGTACACTATTACTGATTATTGCTGTGGTTATATTTAGTAATCCAGTTCAAAACTTCTATACACTTACTTGGCTGATTGGCTTACTCATTATGATAGGCGGTGTCATTCAACTTTTATTCCGTCGTACGGCAAAAAAACTCGTAGGTGTAAATACAAAATTAATTTTAATTAATGGTATTATCGATTTAATCTTTGGCATTCTAGTTGTATTTAATGTTGGAGCAAGTTCAGTATTCTTTGTATTTATGTTTGCGTTTTGGTTTATTTTCAGTTCGGTTATCGGTCTGTTTACACTATCACAACAACATCAATTACGTGGTTTATCAATTATCGTAAATATCCTAGGGATTATTTTAGGGATTATCTTATTATTTAATCCAATGATGGGTATGATTTTTGTTTCAACCTTAATCGCATTTACATTCGCAGTCCTAGGTGTGACATACGTCATTGATGGTCTAGCATAATATACGTATTCAAACATATTAAATTTTAAACTCTTCACTACTGTATTAGTGAGGAGTTTTTCGCTTAAAAAGCGTGTCTACTGCGTTGAATGAAAAGTAAAGTTAATATACAGAATATAGCGTAAGTATTAAAATGATAATTGATAAAACACATGAACATGTTTAGGAGGAAATCTTGTGAATTACAATTTTGATGAAATCATTGATCGTCGTTATACAAATGCAATGAATGTGGAAGGCTATAAAGGCTATCTTTTTGGTGATGCAGATACGTCAGATTTAAAAGATAATGATGAACTGATTCGTATGTGGGTAGCAGATATGGACTTTGGTACACCAGAAGTCGTATTAAATGCGATTCGTGAACGTTTAAATAAGAAAATTTTAGGTTACACAAACGTCTTCGGTTCTGAATATTATGAAGCTTTTGTATCTTGGACAAAGAAACGTTATGGTTTCACTTTCCCTCAAGAGCACCTCGTATTCTCTCACGGTATTGTAGCTGGGTTAATTGAACTTGTAGGTTATATTTGTGATAAGGATGATAAAGCATTAATTGTTACGCCGAGTTATGGACCATTTAAAATGGCATGTGATAAAAATCATATTTCAACAGTATATTCTCCACTAATCAATCATCATGGATATTATGAGATTGATTTTGATGATGTACGTAAAAAAGTAGAAACAGAAAATATTAAATTATGCATTTTTGCGAATCCACATAATCCAACGGGACGTGTCTGGTCAGAAGAAGAGTTAGCCACATTAGGTCAAATTATGAAAGAGAATGATGTATGGCTCATTTCAGATGAAATCCATTGTGATATCAAACGTTCAGGTCAATCACATATCCCATTTGCCAAAGCTGTCCCGGATTACGACAAAATCATTACAACTATGTCTCAAAGTAAAGCCTTCAACATTGCAGGTTTAATGTTTTCAAATATCATTATTCAAAATGAATCACTTTTAAAAACTTGGAACACACATCACTTTGGTACGGAAAATCCTTTAAGTGTGGTTGCCACTCAAGCTGCTTATGAAAAAGGCGAAGGTTGGTTACAAGCAATGAATCATTATTTAGATGATAACTTTAACTATTTAGCAGATTTCCTAGAAAAAGAACTACCACATGCAGAGTTTAAAATTCCAGAGGCAACGTATTTAGCTTGGGTAGATTTAAGCTATTATATTAAAGAAAAAGATATTGATGAATCAATGGCGAAATTCTTTATTAAAAACGCTGGTGTTATCATTGAAGGCGCAGAGCAATTTGTTCATAACGCAGAGGGGCATATTAGAATTAATATTGCAGTTCCTAGAGAAGTAATGAAAAAGGGACTACAAAAAATAAAAGCGGCTTTAGTCTAAATAGAGGAGAAATATCATGGCTATTATTGAACCCTCACACATAGGTCATACACCATTTCAACAATTATTAGGTCATCATGAGGACATTATGAAGACCTGGACCGCATTGAGTGACACACTAGAAAATACTAGTGCGTTAAACGCAGAACTCAAAGAAGAGATACGCCGTATGCTAGCTCAGAAAAATGGTTGCCAATATTGTAAAGCAAAAGGCAAGCCTACCGGGAGTCTAACAGGTGAAAAGTCAGCAATATGTATAGGGTTTACAGAAGTCTATATCAAATTGGGAGATCAAATACCTACAACGTACACAGAGGTCTTAAAGTCTCATTTATCAGATAAAGAAATTATCGAACTTATTACATTCATCACATTTACAAATGCCCAACAACAATTTGGTGCGATGATGAAATTAGAACCTTAAATAAAAGGACTCTAGCTTAGGTTAGAGTCCTTTAATAATTTTCATTTAAAATAACATTCCCCAAATCGTCTGCAAAGTATGGTTTTCGATAATAATAAATAAACCAAGTCCAATATAGACCACTGCCATGATCCAACGACTGAACTTCTCTACGGTTTCTCCGATTTCAGGAATAGAGGCAAGCTTCTGTGCAGTAAACACTAAGACATAGATTAAAACTAAAAAGACGATTAGTGTCACAATGAGTTCAGAGACGCTTAATGTGACAAAGTAAGGGACAAATAATCCAATGTTATCTGCTCCGCAACTCGCGATCGTCACTAACGCCACCGTGCCAATTAGTTTAGTTAATCCGTGTTTGTCTAGTTCTTGTTTCGCTCTTTTTTCTCCTTCACAATCATCAAAAATAGCTACTTTTAATCCTAAATAGATAGGAATAAGACCAAGTAATCCTAAGATCCATTTTTCAGGTACATAATTTAAGACAAAGGCAAAGAATAAACTTACGACAATCAATGTCACAGATCCTACATATTGACCGATATAAATATTTCTATATTCTTTTTTTGTCTGTGCTCGCGCGAAAAAAATAAGCAAAATAACAAGTAAGTCGACTGCAGTTGCGATATACAATATCGCAGCAGTAATGATAGTTTGAATCATAGTTTAACTGTCCTTTTAAAAGTGATATTGAATAAAGTATAACGTATTTCAAATAAGAATTATATAGATTTTATTTTAAAATTTTCACCAAATTTTTAATGTCTACTTGCATGGAAAAAATAAAAAACAATAAATACTAAATAATTTGAAAATTTAAAATATAAGATGTAAAATAAATATAAAGAGATAAGAAATCGCTTACAAATATCTCTTTATAATAAAATGATAAAATTTCTCTTGTGGAAGGAGGCGTTCATTCATGAGTGAATCATATGATTTGATTGTGATTGGTGCAGGACCTGGAGGGTATGTATCAGCCATTCGTGCCGCACAATTGGGTAAAAAGGTGGCAGTCATCGAAAAATTCAATGCTGGAGGCACTTGTTTAAATGTGGGTTGCATTCCATCTAAAACATTATTAGAACACGGGGAAAAAGCACATAGCATTCAAGTTGCTAATGACTGGGGAATGACGACGAAAGAATTAAATATCGATTTTCCTAAATTTGTACAACGTAAAAAGAAAGTCGTACAAACACTTACGGGTGGCGTTAAACAGTTACTAAAGAAAAATAAAGTAGCTTATATTGAGGGAGAAGCAAGCATTTCAAAAGACCTAAACGTAAAAGTAAATAATGAAACGTATCAAGGTAAAGATATTATTTTAGCGACAGGTAGTAAACCATTTGTACCACCTATTGAAGGATTAGATAACGTCGATTATGAAACAACAGATACATTTTTCGATTTAAAACAACTACCTAAACAGTTAGCAGTGATTGGCGGTGGTGTCATCGCAACAGAACTCGCTTCATCAATGGCTGATCTTGGCGTGAACGTAACCATTGTTGAAGTGGCAGATGATATTTTACTTACTGAAATTGATGATACACGTGAGTTATTAAAAGCTCATTTAGAAAATCAAGGCATTAACATTATTACAAAGGCGAAAATTAAAACAGTAGATAAAACTAAAATTGTACTCGATGGTCAAGATGACGTCAGCTTCGACACGTTACTTGTCGCGACAGGTAGACAACCGAATACACAAGTGGCTAAAGATTTAAATTTAGAGATGGATGGCAAATTCTTTAAAGTGGATGACCATTATCAAACAAGTCAAAAACATGTCTATGCGATTGGTGATTTAGTCAAAGGTTATCAACTTGCACATGCTGCAAGTGCACATGGTATTCATGTAGCAGAAACACTTGCTGGAGAACACCCACCACTTGTTCGTCAAGAGAACATTACACGTTGTATTTATACACGACTTGAAGCGGCATCCATTGGCTTATCAGAAGAGCAAGCCAAAGAAGCGGGATATGATGTGAAAGTCACACAATCAGCGTTTCAAGGTAATGCGAAGGCGCTCATTAAAGGGGAAAATGAAGGAATTATAAAATTAGTTATTGATCAAACATATGGGGAAATACTCGGCGCCTTTATTGTAGGACCTCATGCGACAGACTTAATTGGCGAAGTCCTAGGAGTAAAAGCGTCAGAAGGTACCATCTATGAATTATCCGAAATAATTCAACCACATCCAGCATTATTAGAAGCGATTGGCGAAGGTGCGGATGCATACTTTGGTTCTGCAATTCACATGTAGTTATTACACTTACGCCCTATGAAAGATAGGAGGAATTGACAATGAAAATGGAAAAAGAACAAGCACGTTGGATTTATAAAACAATGAATGAAATTCGATTTTTTGAAGAGAAGGTACACAAAATTTTTAGTGATGGTCAAATCCCAGGATTTGTACATTTATATGTCGGTGAAGAAGCCGTTGCCACAGGTGTCATGTCACAACTGACTGACGATGATTATATTACAAGTACACACCGTGGTCATGGACATGCTATCGCAAAAGGTTGCGATTTAAACGGTATGATGGCAGAAATCATGGGTAAACGTGATGGTTTAGGTCATGGTAAAGGTGGCTCAATGCATGTTGCCGAAATTGACAAAGGGATGCTCGGTGCCAATGGTATCGTAGGTGGCGGTTTTGGTCTTGCGATTGGTGCAAGTATTTCAATTATTAACCAAGGTAAAGACAATGTCGCCGTATGCTTCTTTGGTGATGGTGCTGCAAATGAAGGGACATTCCATGAAGGTTTAAACTTCGCTTCAATTTTAAACTTGCCAGTTATCTTTGTCTGTGAGAATAACCAATTCGCTGAAGGTACGACACACGACTATGCAAGTGCATCTGAAACGATTGCAGAACGTGCTTCTGCATATAATATGCCAGGCGTACGTGTAGATGGCATGGATGTCTTAGAGGTTTATAAAGCAACACAAGAAGCAGTAGACCGCGCTAAAAAAGGGGAAGGGCCTACATTAATCGAATGTGATACGTATCGTAAATATGGTCACTTTGAAGGTGACGAACAAAAAGTTAAATCACCAGATGATCGTAATGCGGATAAAAATGCCACTGTAGAATTCAGAAAACAAGCGATTGAAGAAGGTTGGTTAACTGAAGAAGAAGCAGATGATATTGAAAACACAGCTGAACAAGCCGTAGAAGATGCTGTGAAATTTGCGGACGAAAGTGAATTACCAGATGAAGATTCACTATACAAAGATGTTTTTGCATAACAAACCTTTAAAGCACTAAAATGAAGAAATAGATAAGAACGAACCTAACCAGACGAGGAGGTTTTTACGATGAGTGAAGAACGTAAATTAACATTTATGGGCGCGATTAATGAAGCGATTGATCAATCTATGGAGAAAGATGAAAATGTCATCTTAATTGGTACAGACGTTTCAGGTGGCGCAAAAGTAGAACATATTCAAGACGACGATACATTTGGTGGCGTATTCGGTGTTACAAAAGGACTGGCTAAAAAATATAGTCGTAAACGAGTGATTGATACACCTATTTCTGAACATATTACATTAAGTGCAGCTGTAGGATCAGCAGCTACCGGATTACGTCCAATCGCAGAACTCATGTTTAACGATTTTATTGGCTTTGGTTTAGACCCAATTTTAAACCAAGGTGCAAAAATGAGATATATGTTTGGTGGTAAAGCTAAAATTCCATTAGTGGTACGTACCGTTCATGGCGCTGGCGCAAGTGCGGCAGCACAACACTCTCAATCTCTATATAATATGTTCGCAACAATTCCAGGTGTTAAAGTAGTTGTACCATCAAATCCATATGATGCAAAAGGATTATTAATGTCAGCGATTCAAGACGATAACTTAGTTGTATTTTCAGAAGATAAAACATTACTTGGTCAAAAAAGTAATGTCCCTGAAGAACCTTATACGATTGAGATTGGTAAAGCCAATGTTACACGAGAAGGTGATGATTTAACTATTGTCGCAATTGGTAAAATGGTTGCAGTGGCTGAAGAAACAGCTGACCGACTTGAAGAAGATAACGTTTCAGTAGAAGTTATTGATTTACGTTCAGTGTCTCCATGGGATCAAGATACAGTGTTAGAATCAGTGAAAAAAACAGGTCGCTTAATTGTTATTGATGAATCAAGTCCACAATGTAACATTGCTGGCGACGTCGCTTCTGTCATCGGTGATATTGGATTCGATTATTTAGACGGTCCAATCAAAAAAGTAACAGCACCAGATACACCAGTACCATTTGCATCAAACTTAGAAGCGGCATATATTCCAAATGCAGATAAAGTATTAGACGTAGCATCTGAATTGATTGATGACTTAAAAAAGGCTAAGGCGTAGGGAGGTGTATCACAATGAGTGAAAATATTATTATGCCAAAGCTTGGTATGACAATGAAAGAAGGTACTGTAGAAGAGTGGTTTAAATCAGAAGGCGATACAGTAGAAGAAGGCGAAAGCATTGTCACAATTAGCTCTGAAAAATTAACAAACGATGTCGAAGCACCTACAAGCGGAACATTACTAAAAATTAAAGTACAAGCAGGCGAAGATGCAAAAGTAAAAGCAGTGCTTGGTATCATCGGAGAAGAAGGCGAAGACTTAGGAAGCGATGACGATGATTCTGGAGAAACTAACCAAGAGAATAAAGATAACGACACAACTTCTGAAAATCAACAAGCTTCTTCAAATGAAGAACAATCTGATAAAAAAGATACAGAAAAAGAAGCGAAGCCTGAACAACGTGACCGTATCTTTATTTCTCCGTTAGCACGTAATATGGCTGAAGATAAGGAACTTGATATCACAAGAATTAAAGGTACAGGTGGAAATGATCGTATTACAAAATTAGATATTCAACGTGTAGACTCAGAAGGTTATGATTACGAAGGTGAAGCGGGTACGTCTAACGAAAGCGCATCTTCAACGGCACAAAACGTCGATGTGTCTAGTATTGGTGAAGGTCTAAACCCAATGCGTCAACGTATTGCTCAAAATATGCGTCAAAGTCTTAATAATACTGCTCAATTAACATTACATCGCAAAGTCAACGCAGATCGCTTATTAGACTTTAAAGCTCGATTATCTGAAGAATTAAAAGATGCAGATCAAGATGTAAAATTGACAGTCACAGCTTTATTAGCTAAAGCAGTAGTCCTAGCACTTAAAGAATATGGTGCAATGAACGCTCGTTATGAAAACGGTGAATTAACAGAATACGAAGATGTACATTTAGGTATTGCGACATCACTTGAAGATGGTCTTATGGTGCCAGTCATTGACAATGCAGATACTAAAAGTATTGGCACTTTAGCAAAAGAAATTAAAACATCAGCTGAAGCAGTACGTGAGGGAAATACAAGTGACGTTCAACTTAGTGGCGCTACATTTACAATTACGAATATGGGTGCAAGTGGTATCGAATACTTCACACCAATTTTAAATTTAGGTGAAACAGGTATCTTAGGTGTCGGTGCTCTAGCTAAAGAACTTGTTCTTGAAGGAGATAATGTAAAACAAATCTCTCGTATCCCATTAAGTTTAACATTCGATCATCAAATCTTAGATGGCGCAGGCGCAGCTGATTTCTTAAAAGTACTTGCTAAATATATTGAAAATCCATATTTATTGATGTTATAAACATGAAATATCAAATTAATGAATAACCCCCAATTTTGGGGGTTATTGTATTATGTAAGCTAACAACAAATATAATAGAGGAGTGATTCATTATGTCAGAAAACCAAAATCAAGGTTGTATAAAATGTGGGCATACAGAAATAGAAGAAGGAACGTTATCAGCAACAGGATCAGGATTGTCTAAATTTTTAGATGTACAACATAATAATTTTAAGACGATAACTTGTAAAAATTGTGGATATACCGAATTTTATAAACAAGATAGAAACAGAAGTAGAGATTTTATTGATTTGTTCTTTGGAGGATAGGTCAAAAGAATAGAACAACAGTAACCCTTGTGGTTGCTGTTTTTTTAATCTTTAGGTAAGACTTCGGGTTGTGTGAAGTTAGACTTTTAGGTGTCTAAAAGTTGTAAAACTATTTGATATATTGACTTGATATTTATGGGATTTTAAGTCATTGTATAAGTGTAGGTTAAGTAACCTATAATTTAATAATCTCTGCTAGGGGTGCTTTATATTGCTGAAAGGAACATCATGTTCCAACCCTTTGAACCTGATCTAGTTAATACTAGCGTAGGGAAGCCAGTGAGTCACTTTACAATGACATATGGATGTTTTCATAATTTGATGAAAAGGTCAATTTAACGATGAATCATTTTCTTCATTATGATACTTACATATATTTTCGTATATATTCACTTATTCTTATGCATTCAGTATTAAGCTGAATGCTTTTTTTATGAATCATATAATCAGTGATATTTAGACCCTTCTAGTAACCTAACTTAGGAGGCATTGTTAATGAAACAAGAAAAAATCAATTTTAAAAGAACTTTTCCAGCAAGTAAACGTATTTTTAAAAAAGGCGAGGGTAAGGATAGTGATATCTTTGTGCCATTTCGAGAAATTGAACTTTCTGATACCCAATTAGAACAACGTAGTTTTCAAAATGAACCTGTCGTAGTATACGATACAGCAGGTCCTTATCATGATGACAGTTATGAGGTTGATATCAATCACGGACTTCCAAAGGTTCGCGATGCATGGATTGAAGCACGTGAAGACGTTGAACATTATGAAGGTCGTCGTATTCAATCGATTGATAATGGTTTTTCAAAAGAAGGCCATAAAAACTATGTAGCTCATCCATTTGAATATCAACCAAGACGTAGCAGTAAAGAGACACCTGTGACACAAATGTACTACGCTAAACAAGGGATTATCACTAAAGAAATGAAATTTGTAGCAATTAGGGAACAAGTGGAACCAGAATTTGTAAGGGAAGAAATTGCGAGAGGACGCGCGATTATCCCTAATAATATCAATCATCCTGAATCTGAACCAATGATTATTGGTAAAAACTTCTCAGTAAAAATCAACGCAAACATTGGTAACTCTATTGTGTCATCATCTATTGAAGCAGAAATTGAAAAATTAGTTTGGGCCACACATTGGGGTGCAGATACGATTATGGATTTATCTACAGGAAAAAATATCCATACAACTCGTGAGTATCTCTTACGTAACTCACCTGTACCAGTAGGAACAGTGCCAATCTATCAAGCGTTAGAAAAAGTAAATGGGGTGGCAGAAGATTTAACATGGGAAGCGTATAGAGATACATTAATTGAACAAGCTGAACAAGGGGTCGATTATTTTACTATTCACGCAGGATTACGTCTTCATTATATTCCATTAACTGTTGATCGTTTGACTGGGATTGTTTCTCGTGGTGGCTCAATTATTGCACAATGGTGTCTTGCACATCACGAAGAAAGCTTTTTATATACACACTTCGATGAGATTTGTGAAATTTTAAGTAAGTATGATGTTGCTATTTCTCTAGGAGATGGTTTGCGTCCTGGTTCAATTTATGACGCTAACGATGAAAGTCAATTTGCGGAGTTGAAAACTTTAGGTGAGTTAACGGATATTGCTTGGAAATATAATGTGCAAGTTATGATTGAAGGTCCAGGGCATATTCCAATGCATAAAATTAAAGAAAACCAAGATTTAGCAGATTTCTATTGTAAAGAAGCACCATTTTATACATTAGGACCTCTTGTAACAGACATCGCACCAGCATATGACCATATTACGTCTGCCATTGGTGCTGCTCAAATTGCGAGCCATGGTACGGCAATGTTATGTTACGTGACACCTAAAGAACATTTAGGTTTACCAAATAAAGATGACGTACGTGAAGGTGTCGTCACTTATAAAATTGCTGCACATGCAGCAGATTTATCTAAAGGCTTACCAGGGGCAACAGAACGCGACGATGCAATTAGTAAAGCACGCTTTGAGTTTCGTTGGATTGATCAATTCAACCTTGCATTAGATCCTGATCGAGCAAGAGAATTTCACGATGAAACATTACCCGCAGAATCAGCGAAAATTGCACATTTCTGTAGTATGTGTGGACCAAAATTCTGTTCAATGCGCTTATCACATGATATTCGCGATTCCTACAAAGAACAGCTTGAAGGCATGAAAGAGAAAGCCGAAGAATTTAGAGAAGGCGGTAATAGAATATATCATTAATCATTAAAAGAAGCCATGAGAGTGTTCATGGCTTCCTTTCTTTAATTCAAATGCTTAATACTAAATTGTTGCAAATTGCAATAATTATAAACCGTTATATACTTCAACGATTTCATTCGCTAACTGGTCATCTACTTTTGCGTATTCTTTTAAGAACGCTTTTTCTCCATGAGAATCGATATAATTTCTCATTTCTACAGTTTCTTTGTCATTCATATCATCATACTTTAATAATAATGCGGCAGCTTTCAATAAACCTTTACGATTTAAATCATTTTCATATAAGTAAGTTAATGGTTTAATAATACGATCTTTAGGTCCAATTTTACGAATTGTTCCACGACCCACACGTGTCACTTCATCAGATAAGTATGGATTTTCAAAACGTCCAATTATTTTATCCACGTAGTTTGACTGTTCTTCTTTACTAAAGTCAAAGTTATCTGTGATATATTGACTTGTTTCACTTAATACTTCATGTAAGTCTTGTTTAATAGCGTTATCTTTAATTGCATTTAGTACAGTATCTTTACCATAAAATTTACCAGCATAGGCTAATAAGGCATGACCTGTATTAACTGTTAATAATTTACGTTCAATATAAGGTGTTAAATCATCTACGTATTTAATGTGGTTTAGTTCTTTACCATACCAAGCATCTTTTTCAACAACCCACTCGAAGAAAGGTTCAACCATTACATCTAAGATATTTTCATTTTTTTGAAGTGGAACGATACGATCTACTGCTGAATTTGCAAAATGAATATGATCACCTAGTGGACCTGTAATATCTAAAATTGCTTCTTTGAGTGTATTTGTCGCCATAATGGCATTTTCACAAGCAACAATATTTACATAATTTTCTTTTTCTTTTAAAAATGAAGCAAATGATTTTGCAATAATTGGAAGAATATTGACACCTACTGCAGTTGTAATAATGTCAGCATCAAGAATTGCTTGTTTTAATTCTTCAGAAGGTTTACTACTATTAATTGCTTTTACACCAGTTACTTGTGATGTAGTTTTGTCTTCATTTGCAAGAATTACGTTATATTCATGTTCATGATCTAATGCATTAATAATGTCATCATTAACATCTGCGAATGTAACTTCTACATTATTGTCAGATAAGATATAACCTATAAATCCACGTCCAATATTACCAGCACCAAAATGTACAGCTTTCATTATGCATCTGCCTCCTCGAATACTTGTTTAATTTCTTCAGCCGATTTTGCGTTTACAATACGATCTACGTTATCTTCTTCACTAAATGTAATTGCAATTTTAGAAAGTAAATCTAAGTGTTCACCGTCTTTACCAGCAATACCTACAACTACTTTTACTTCTTCACCATTCCAGTCAATACCTTTAGGAATTTGAAGTAATGTTAAACTAGAAGCAATGACTTCGTCTTTCGCTTCATCAGTACCATGGGGAATAGCTAAGCCATTACCCATAAATGTTGAAACAACATTTTCACGATCTTTCATTGCTTGGATATAACCTTCTTTAACTGCCCCACTATCAACTAATGCGCGTCCTGCTTTTTCAATTGCCTCATCTTGATTACTTACAGATACATTTAAAAAAATATTGTTATTACTAAATAATTCACTCATGTTTTACACTCCTAAATTAATTGTTTTTTTATTCGTTTTAAAAATCTGTTTTTTAAATTGTGTTTTAATTGTTCGGGTTGCTTCATAAAGTCATCGATATGGTCTAAGTGATGACCTAATTCAGCAGATAATTCCCCAACTAACTGTGCCATTTCATCGTTGTTTGGAATAAATAAACCGATTAAATATTTAATTTTAAATAGATCATTATGAGCATTTTGCATCGTGATTGCTTGATCTAATATCGTAATTACAATCAAAGGATGCTGAATTAAATCGTCTTTTAAATGTGGAATAGCGATAGGATAGGGTTGTAATACCCATCCAGGATTTTGATTTAATTTATTCTGTAACAACTCAGCGAATGACGGCTGGATGCCTTGTTGAATGGCACCATATTGTGCTAAGTAATCGGCTAAATATTGATTCCAATTATTTACGTCTTTGTATTCAATATGCATAGAGCTAAGTAGATTAAGCCCTATTTCTATGCTTGATATGATTTGTTCTGCGTTTTGAATTGTGTCTACTTGTTCATGAGTTGTCATTTGTTTTTCTAATGTTTGATTTAATTTTAAAAATGAAGACACATATTTTAAGTCGGATTCTGGTAGTAGGGGATTAACAGTAATATAAGATTGTTTTATATCTAATTTTACTGTAGAGATAATCCCGTCAAATTCTTCTAGATTTAAATGTTTTAAATCACTTACAGAAGCCTGCGTGGTACTTTGAATATCACTGAATAACTGCTGTAAACGGGTTGATAAAATACGACTTGTTCCAACTCCACTACTACATACCACTAGTACTTGTAAATGACGTTGAACTTCTTGATGTTTTAAAGCACCTCCAAAGTGTAAGACGATAAAGGCTATTTCACTTTCTGGAAATGTTAAGTTTGGCCAAACTTCATTTATTGCCTTTTCTACAATATTAAAAAGACGTGTATAGTTTTGCTTAATCATTTCAGTAAGAGGATTATATGTTTCAATATTTGCCTCTAGTCTATTAATAGCTGGATTAATATGAAGAGCTAATCCTTGTACAAGTGTTGGATAGTCATTAAAATGTTGATTTAGCAATTGTTCAACACGATTAACAAAGTTTTGAATGACTCGATCATCAAATTCACTGTTTTCAAATTCTCTAGAAGTTGAACGACGTTGCGCGCCGCGTAAATGAATCGTTATAAATGCGATTTCAGGAATGGTAAATGTTATATCATAAATGGTTTCTAATCGTTTTGAAATTTCTGTTGCAACTTGATGTTCTAACGTCTCTTTAATTGAGTTATAGATATGATCATCTATAGAAACATATTCATGATTTTGAATCCGAGAGATACTTAACATAATATGAACAGTTAGAGTTAAGTAACTTGCTTCTGTTAGTGAATAAGGCAGTTCATCTAAGTAATCCATTAGGATACGCTCAATTTTAAAAATTTCTTCTAAATTAACAAATGAAGCTTGCGATGAATTAATAGATTGGTAGACGAAATGATTCTCAATAACTGAATACACGCTTGTACTGTTAAGATTATTTACCATTAATTGACTTAAAAATTCGCGTTTTTTAGACTCAGGTCCTTCTAAATAAACACCTTCTCCTCTTTTCCTTTGTAAGGTGAGTTGATAACTGGGGAGTTCACTCTCTAACTCATCTAATAACTTTGTTAACGCTTGAACCGATACACTTATTTCTTGAGCTAGACTAAATTGCTTTACAGCAAATTTGGATTGAATTAATGCATACAATATAATCGCTTTTTGCTCTTCAACAGTTAAATCAACGGTAGTATATTCAATAATGGCATCTTTTAATGTTTGTAAATGAGAGGGTGTCCCAATTAAACGAATGCCCTTTTTATTTACGCGTTCGAGTGTAATGTGAAAGCTGTTAAGATATTCTTCAATATGCTTCAATTCACGATGTATAGTACGAGAGGATACACCAAGTTGTTGAGCAATTTCAGAAATAGTTATATATTGACTGTAGTACTTAATTAACAGTTCAATAATTTCTTTTTCTCGTGTACTCAGTAACATTGTTGTACCCCCTTATTTGTAATATTTAGCTAGTCTTTATTTTGGTCTTTTTTTAAGCTATTTAATAATTCTTCATATCTAGGTGAATTTAAGAAATTATCAACAGAAATATGAATTGCATTTGGTGTTTTTTTAATCGCACGGTCTGTTAAAGTTTTTTGTGTAATTACAAGTTGTGCATCACTAGGCAATTGGTTAATCGCTGTATTTGTTACATTAATATCTGTAAGCCCTGCTTTTTTAAATTTGTTTCGTAACATGCTTGCTCCCATTGCACTAGAGCCCATACCGGCATCACATGCAAAGATAACATGATTTATCTTACTATAGTCATGTGCATTAACGTCTTCAGTATTATAATTATCAAGTAATTGTTCTTCTGATGACTCATTTGATTCGGATTGATTTTCTTTAGTTGATGATTGAGTAGTTGTGTTTGCAGCGCCACTGCCAGTAGTTTCACCAGTTAATTTAGTAGAAACATTTGATTTTTTACCTTTTGTTGATTCCATTTGTGCTGTAGCTGCTTCTAAGTCTTGTTTAGGTTCTTTCGTAAACTTCATAATTAAAGCCGCAACGATAAATGATACAAGTGTTGCTAATACTACACCTAATAACATGTGTAAGAATTCCCCTCTAGGTGCATTTAAACAGTACACAATAAATGATCCTGGAGAAGCTGGACTTTTAAAACCAAATCCAGTTGCTTGATAAGTTGCTACGCCAGTCATACCACCTAAGATAACTGCTAGGAAAAGAAGTGGACGCATTAACACATATGGGAAGTAAATTTCATGTATACCACCTAAGAAGTGGATAATACCAGCACCATATGATGTTGCTTTTGCTGTTCCTTTTCCAAAAAGCATATAAGCTAATAAAATACCTAAACCTGGTCCAGGGTTAGATTCAATCGTGAATAAAATAGATTGACCAGCATGGGTTACTTGGTCAGCGCCAAGTGGTGTGAAAACGCCATGATTGATTGCGTTATTTAAGAATACTATTTTAGCCGGTTCAACAATAATACTTACGATTGGTAATAAATGTAAGTGCACTAAAAATTCAACTGCAACTGATAAGATATGCATAATGAATTTCATTAGTGGAGCTAAAAGTTCAAAACTTAAAATCGTCATAATGAAACCAAGAATACCAGCTGAGAAATTATTGAATAACATTTCAAAACCTTGTGGTGTTCTAGGTTGAATAATTTCATCTATTTTCTTCATTAGCCATCCTACTAATGGTCCCATAATCATAGCCCCGAGTAACATTGGCGTATCAGGTAATGCTACAATAACTCCCATTGTAGATGTAGCGGCAATAATACCGCCACGTAAGCCATGAATAAGACGACCACCACTAAAAGCAATTAGTAATGGAATTAAATACGTAATCATTGGTCCTGCTAATTGAGATAACTGTTTATTTGGGAACCAACCATTATCAATAAAGATCGCAGCAATAAAACCCCAAGCGATAAATGCGCCGATGTTCGGCATAATCATACTACTAAGAAATGAACCAAACGCTTGAATTTTACGACTGAATCCTTTTTTCTCTTGCGTTTCTGCTTGAGCCATAATGACACTCCTCTTTCTATTTATTTGTTAAATTAATTGTAAACGCTAAAAGTAAGCGCATACAAGATAAAGAAAAATTGGATTTGTCATAATAAGTGTGACAATTTTGATTTAGAGTAGTGGATAGTATAATTTATGACATAACTTATAAATCATAAAATGAATTTATAAAGCAAATACACTTTTTTTATTTATAATAAAGAAGAGTGAAAGAAGAGTTATACATATTTCCAGGGTAATATTGCTAGGAGGGTTTAGCATGGATAATCATGCAGAATTTAAAAAAGGAATTTTATTTGCGTTAGGGGCGCATTTATTATGGGGAATTCTACCTATTTATTGGAGATTCATTCACGGTATTAGCGCATTTGAAATTTTAGCGTATCGCATTATCCTTGCGATGGTTTTTATGATTCTAATGATTTTTGTATTAAAAAAATCACAAGCGCTTAAACATGATATCAATCAACTCGTAGCACATCCGATTCAACTGGTTGCGATTATCATTGCAGGTTATGTGATTACGATTAACTGGGGAACGTTCATTTGGGCAGTGTCTAATGGTCATGTGCTACAAACTAGTTTAGGTTATTACATTAATCCGTTAGTGAGTGTCTTACTCGCATTTATTTTCTTAAAAGAGCGTTTCAATACATTTGAAACGTTAGCGATTGTATCAGCCGCAATTGGCGTCATTTACATGACAATGAAGATAGGAGAATTTCCAATTATTTCTTTAATGTTGGCATTCTCATTTGGAATTTATGGTTTACTAAAAAAATTGGTACGTGTTGAAGCGATGAGTGGGATTGCGATTGAATGTATTGTGACAGCACCAGCAGGACTGATTTATATCATTTATTTATGGCAAGCACACCAATCATCAGTCGGTTTGAATATGAGTACATTTTTACTCTTATTCTCTGGAGCGGTGACAGCTGTACCACTTATTTTATTCTCAGAGGGTGCTCGTCGCATTCCACTATCACTGACAGGATTTATTCAATACGTCAGTCCAACGATTATCTTTTTACTAGGGATCTTCGTATTTAAAGAGAAATTCGATATCCACCAATTCATTACATTTATCTTTATTTGGATTGGTATTGCGCTTTATAGTATCTCTCAATATATTAAAATGAAACGTAGTCCTAGACCAGAATAAAAAACAAGCCACCCCTCACTACTTAATGAGTGAAGGGTGGCTCTATTTATCATCTATAAAAATTATTTAAATTAGCCTAAAGAACCGTTACCAGTTTGGTTTTCATTTTTAAAATTTTTATAAAAAACGCCAGCAAATACTGCTACGATAGCAATAATGCCAATATATTCAGAAATTTTACGTCCTGGTGATTTATATCCAGCCATAATATGACCTCCATTTGTTAAGTTTTACGTAGTTAAAGCGTATAGTAAAGTATTCCCGTTTTTATAAAAAAAAAAACATGTCCATCGTTAATTTTAATAAAGGTATTGTAGAGTGAACAAGATACATAGCTACATCAATGATCTTCATTATAGACAATACCTCCTTTAAATCTAAGAATCTGCACGACATATTCTTCATTATTTTTATTATTTACATTTCTAGCAATTGATACCATGTCATGACGTTTTTTAACTTTTCATAGGATGACTACTGATATAGAAAGAAGTACCGTTAATAGAATGAAGCAGAAGTATGACAAATAAACATAGGTATTATCTATTAAGTTTCTTCGCAAAGTAAGCAAAATAACTCATCATTATAGCGAAAACAACAGATGAAATGAAACAACGCACAATACCTAGATCTAATTTTAAAAGTCGTTGTGCTAAATAAAAGATTATAAAATAAACGATAAAAAAGTATAGGAAATAACGTATTGTTTTCATTAGTTCTCTCCTTATCAATTAAAATATGTATGATTTAAGGCTAACATGTGTTGAATACAAATTAAAAATAATGAAAGAATAAAAAGTAGAGTAATATTATAAGTATTATATAATTAATTGGATTTTCAATTAATTATATTTCAATAAATTTATATTTTAATTTATAAAAATTTGAATATTTGAGTGTAATATTATATATTAAAGGTGGAAGTTCATTATAATTCTATAAGAGGAGTGATCCATAATGAAGAAATTTGCAAAAGCAATGGTCGTTGGTGGTATTACTTTAGGAACAGTATTAGGGTTTAATGTAACTGAGCATAACGTGGTATCAAATGAAGCACATGCACAAACGCAAACATCACAAGGCTATCATTATGATTATCATGGTTATACAAAGTCAGGTGGCGAATTCGTATTAAATCACACGTTCTATAATGCGTTAAAAGCTGGAAATGTGACATTTAACGGAATTAAAGTGAATGAGCAGTATCAACATGGTACATCAACAAAAAAAGTATACGACCAAACATTTAATCAAGTCAAAGGCAACACAGCAGCAATGATTGATTTTAAGGTCGCACCTAAAAAAGTAAGCTTAGAACAAGTGAAAGACGTTTACGGAGATCATTATCAATATCAACCATCACTGACTGAGAAACAAGCAGATAAAACAGAAGGATTATACGGTTACACAGTAGGTAAAGGTCATATTACATTCCATGTCACAAATGGATACGTTGATCACGTTGTTGTGTCTTAATAGAAGATATAAAAGGGCAGCACCTCATTGCGAGGTGCTGTTTTTTATTAATCGAGTATATTGATGAATGTCATAATGAAAGTCAGTATACAAGCAATAATAATGACTAACTTTCCTTTTTCTGTTTTCTCATGTCCATGTTGGTATTCTCGTAAAACAAATAACCATGAAATGATAACTAGCAATCCTAAAATAATACTGACAAATGAGTCATATTTTAAATTTTATAATTCTATTTATATTAATATGTTCGTAGATGACAAAAATTTCAGTATTAATAAATATTAACGCTATTGATATAAATATAGTGTAATTGAATTTTGAAAACATTTTTATATTACTCGTTGATATTGTAAATGTATGAAAACAAGAACAGCCGCAGTTTCCTAATTATGACTCTGGAAGCTATGGACCTAAAGAAAGTGAAAAATTACTTAGTGAAGACGGATTGAATTGGTGGAATAATTTGTAATATAAAAGACTTAAAGTTGTCGTCTTTTGAATAAGTAGTTAATCATTGATTAATATGCAATAATCAATGTTGTAAAGATTATAAAGGGAGGATACTTAATGGATTTTATTAATATTACAAGTGCTTCACAAAATAACTTGAAAAACATAGATGTAAATATCCCAAAACACTTAGTAACCGTATTTACAGGACGTTCTGGTTCAGGGAAATCATCTTTAGTGTTTAATACTATTGCTGCGGAATCTGAACAGCTACTAAATGAAAGTTATTCCAGTTATATCCAATTTCATTTAAATCAACAACCTAGACCGAAAGTGAAAAAAATTAAAAATCTTCCTGTAGCAATGACAATTAATCAGAAAAGATTCAATGGGAATTCTCGCTCTACGGTAGGAACAGTTTCGGATATATATGCCTCCGTTAGATTACTGTGGTCTAGAATAGGCGAACCGTTTGTTGGCTATTCAGATGCATATTCCTTCAATAGTCCTAAGGGCATGTGTAAAACTTGTGAAGGATTAGGGTATATTGAAGACATTAACTTAGATGAATTACTAGATTGGGATAAGTCTTTAAATGAAGGTGCCATAGACTTTCCTTCTTTTGGACCAGATAAAGAACGTGGTAAAGCCTATCGAGATAGTGGTTTATTTGATAATAATAAAAAATTAAAAGACTATACAAAAGATGAATTAGAATTATTTTTATATCAAGAGCCAATGACGTTAAAAAATCCTCCTAAAGAATGGAGAAAGTCAGCTAAATATGTAGGGCTAATACCTAGATTCAGTAGAATATTTTTAGGCGATAAAGAATTTAATAAAAAACGCTATGCCAAACATCTTAAAAATGTAGTAAATAATAAAATATGTCCTACATGTAAAGGTCAACGTTTAAACTCGAAAATATTAAGTTCTAAAATTATGAGTAAAAATATTTCTGATTTCACACAAATGACAATTAAGGAAAATTTAGAGTTTCTTAATAAATTAGAGGATCCAACAGCTAAATATATTATTGATCCTCTCAAAAAGCAGTTAGAAGCACTAAAATATATTGGATTAAGTTATTTAACGCTTAACCGTGTCACAACGACATTATCAGGCGGTGAAGCGCAACGTCTTAAATTAATACGTCATTTAAATAGTTCTTTATCGGATTTAGTTTACATTATAGATGAACCAAGTGTTGGTTTGCATCCGGAAGATATAGCTAAAATCAATGAAATTTTAAAATCTTTAAAAGACAAAGGTAATACTGTGTTAATTGTTGAACATGATCCCGATGTTATTAAAGAAGGGGACTATATCATAGATATGGGACCAGGTTCAGGAAAAAATGGTGGTGAAATCACATTTGAAGGAACATATAATGAATTACTCTCTTCAAATACTTCGACAGGTAACGCATTACGTCACAAACATAATTTAAAAGAGAATATTCGTGAAGCGAACCATTTTTATAATATCGGTCCTGTGACACAAAACAATTTAAATAACGTAAAAACGTCTATACCTAAACACGTATTAACAGTCTTAACAGGCGTTGCTGGTTCAGGTAAGAGTACCCTTGTTAAAGCAGGTTTTGAAAATAATGACCATACCATCTTTATTGATCAAAAAGCAGTTCAAGGATCTAATAGATCTAATCTGTTAACGTATTTAGGTGTTTTTGATAGCGTAAGAAGCTTTTTCAGTAAAGAAACAGGCTTAAATAAAGCTATGTTTAGTTATAACTCAAAAGGTGCCTGTCCAAATTGTGGTGGAAAGGGCTACATTAAAACGGAACTTGCTTTTATGGGTGATTTTTCACAGACATGTGAAGTTTGTCATGGTAAACGTTATAAACAAGAAGTATTAGATGCTACCATAGATGGGTATTCAATCGCCGATGTTCTCGATTTGACGGTTGACGAAGGTATTATTTTCTTTGATAAAAAGAATGATATTAAGTCAAAATTACAATCTGTAAGTAAAACAGGTTTGAATTATATGTCACTTGGACAACCTTTATCCACTTTGTCTGGTGGAGAGATTCAACGCGTGAAACTAGCACAACATTTAGATGAAGAGATAAAAAATAGTATTTTTATTTTTGACGAACCAACCACAGGCCTACATGAATCGGATATCCCTATATTGATGGAGTGTTTTGATGATTTAATTGATCAAAACAATACAGTTATTTTGATTGAACATAATTTATCGATGATGTGTGAAGCAGATTGGATCATCGATGTCGGTCCAGGCCCTGGGTTGGATGGCGGAAAGGTCCAATTTAGTGGAACACCTAAAAACTTTATTGATAGTTCAGAAACATTGACATCTAAACACTTGAAACGCTATATCAATCAGTAGAAATAGAAGAGTTGGATGAGTTTATATTTATTATATTCATTCAACTCTTTTCTTATCATAGGTTCTTTCAATATAGAAATATTGAAAGAATTGTCTATACAATAGTTCCACCAAAAGTTGAGTATAAGTTAACAAACATAGGAAAAACACTCGATAAAGTAGTTTATGCCATTTGTGATTGGGGGGGATGAATTTCTGGAAGAAATTTCTAAATAGAAAAAGATTAAAATTTAAATATATATGTAAAAGACGCCTCAACTTTGAACGAGTTATTCAAAGTAAGGCGTCTTTATCTATATAGTATTGTGGTTTTAAAATAACTTTAATAGTATTATCTTTTTTTTGATCAAAGATGTCATAAACTTCTTTTACATCTTCTAACGGCACAGTATGAGTGATAATTTCTGTTGGATTATTTACTTCACATACTTCCATATTTTTATATCCTTGATAAGTAACTGATTTCATACAATCATCCTCTTTTAGCAAATATGCGCCTGTTATTAAAATACAAACTCAAACGAGTAAATTAAGTAATTATTATTTTGTGTTAAATATACATAATTTACATATAAATCATGTGAATTTATTGAATATAATCATCTTTTTTTGAAAATAGTATCTATAACAAAAGGAGGATATTCCCCATTCATTCACCATCAAATTTATTTTCTTATACGCCTCACTATCTCAGAATATCAATGTAACTAATTTTTCTATTATTTACCCCAAAATAAAGTTTGAAAGTATATATATTAATATTACTCCAACAATGATTTTGAACCATATAGAAGAATTTGAAAAAATACAAGGAAAGAGAAAAACAGAAAATAATACATAATTTAACTTATCGGAAGTTATCTATTATCCCTTATTCAGAGATGATATAATATATAAGTCGCCTATCTCTCAGGCGTCAATTTAGACGCAGAGAGGAGGTGCATATCAGATGGTCGAAGCTCTTGTTCACATCACGACCACAGTCATCAGTGGTTGTATTGTTGCGTTATTTACGCATTGGCTACGTACACGTAACAATAAGAAAAAATAGGCGATATTAGCCAACACCTAAAAATCCCCTCACTATTGCGAGTAGTGAGGGGATTGGTGCATATAATGCACGAAGCTCTTGTTGTCTAAATTATAACACTGGTTAGTAGAGGAATGCAAAGCAAAGTGATATGTACGGTATTAGTTACAAGGTATCGTTTTAATATTTTTGACGCTAATTGTCAATAATTTAAAGGGTAAATTATGAATGTTATATATTGAGAATTTATCCTTTTTTAAATAGATTGTCATTAGAACATGCATTAAATTTAGAATAAATAATACAAAGATCAAAATTCATGAAACCAAATTTTTGATAACTTCATTAAGCTTCGTATCAATATACTTATCTTTATGTATGACTAAATAGAAATAGCGTGTGATGTCTAAGTTTGTTACTTCTAGCTTTTCTAAATCATAAGGTGTTAATGTTGATTTAGAAACAATAGAAAAGCCTTTATCAGCATGAACCATATTTTTAATTAGATTTGTGTTATTAATTTCTACTAAATAAGAGGATGAAGTCATTTGTGATAACGCATTTTCTTGATAGACTCTTGTACCTGATCCACGTTCTCTGATAAAACATATTGATTTATTTGAAGATGATGACTTTTTACGAATTAGTACTATTTCATCTTGAGCAATACGTCTACTGTGTATAATATTACTTTGAACCTCTTTTTCGATTATACCTAAATCGATAGTGTTATTCTTAATATGTTGTAATACTGTATCAGAATTATTTAAATACACATGAATGTATAATTCAGGATATTTTTTGGCTAAATCAGTAAGATGTTGTGACAATCGATATTCGCCATAAGTGTAACTACTCCCTATCGTTACATCTCCCGAAATTGTATCAGGTTGCATTTTCAAATCGTGTCTTAAGGTTTGGTCTAAACATCCTCTTAAAATACAAAATAGATATATTGGATATATAAATAAAAAAGCTACTAGCAAAAAACTAGTAGCTTAAACCTATGATTATTTAAAAAAATAAGTTATAATACATTCAAAAATATTTTTGAATGAGGTGTAATTATGATTCAGACTATTGTAACTGCTGCTGTTCTTTATATTGCGACAGCATTAGACTTATTAGTGATTTTATTAATGTTCTTTGCTAGAGCAAAGACTAGGAAAGAATATCGAGATATTTATATTGGTCAATATGTAGGATCTGTGGCATTGATTGTCATAAGTTTATTCTTTGCCTTTGTCTTAAATTATGTTCCTGAAAAATGGATATTAGGATTATTAGGGTTAATACCGATTTATTTAGGAATTAAAGTGGCTATTTATGGTGATAGTGACGGAGAAGAAAGAGCTAAAAAAGAATTGAATGAAAAAGGATTGTCTAAATTAGTTGGTACGATTGCAATTGTTACGATAGCAAGTTGTGGTGCTGATAATATCGGTTTATTTGTTCCCTATTTTGTGACATTAAGTGTTACTAATTTATTAATTACTTTGTTTGTCTTTTTAATTTTAATTTTCTTCTTGGTATTTACTGCACAAAAATTAGCTAATATTCCAGGAGTTGGAGAAATTGTTGAGAAATTTGGTCGTTGGATTATGGCTGTTATTTATATAGCTTTAGGTTTATTTATTGTTATAGAAAATGACACTATTCAAACAATTTTAGGATTTATATTTTAATTTAGGGTGTGATTTTATATGAGCTATGAAAATGCTTGTGATGTGATCTGTGTACATGAGGATAAAGTTAACAATGCTTTAAGTTTTTTAGAAGATGATAAATCTAAGAAATTACTTAACATTTTAGAAAAGATTTGTGATGAGAAGAAATTGAAAATTATATTATCTTTGATTAAAGAAGATGAGTTGTGTGTTTGTGATATTTCTTTGATATTGAAAATGAGTGTTGCTTCAACTTCACATCATTTAAGACTTTTATATAAAAATGATGTACTTGATTTTTATAAAAAGGGAAAGATGGCATATTATTTTATTAAAGACGATGAAATAAGAGAGTTTTTCTCTAAAAATCAGAAGGGTTTTTGAAACGAGTGAAACGAGTTTCTTCTTGAACTTTGGTTTAAAGAAAATATTATTAAACACCGACACGTCGGTGTTTTAGTGTTCATGTGAATATTAAAAAATAATGGAGTGATAACACATGAACACATTCGTTTTCGGCGTGATTTTAAAGAGATTAGAAGAAAAAGGACTAATGTACACGAAGTATTCAATATGAGCGATAAACAGGCTAAAAAAGACTTATTTGATGATTTATACCATTATGTCCGCTATACAAAGCCATGCGGTGCAGAATTAACGATGGTGGCATTAAATGCTGATGAATTGATGCACTACTTTGTATGCTGTTATATGGAACGTTATGCTTACAAATTGAACGCTTAACCGTTACGACATTTTGCAAATGTCGTGGAACTCAAAAAAGAGGTGACTGCAAATAGTCACCTCTTTTTTTACGTTTAATCTTCAAACTCTAAAGGTTGTACATACATTCTTATATAATAATCCTCAAGCTCATACAAAACATTCATAGCATTTAAATAATCATAGCCTTTAACACCACGTTTTTGTATAGACTTCCATTGTTGTAAGCAATCTATACCATACACATCTTTAATTAAATCCACATAATCCTTACGACCAAAGCCCCTTAGGTTATTTTCTGCGAAAAAAAATAAGTGGCTAATTGCTAGCCACTAAGTTCAAATTCATAAATACTAAATAATAAAGTTCTTTCGTCATCTGTTTGTATTTGAGTTATAAATTATAGATGCTAATCCTAAAATGGCAACAAAAGCTACCAATAAATATACTGATAAATTATCAGTTTGAATATAAAATTTAAATAGTAAAAATGCTAAAAGTGCAACTATAAAATAAACAGGAATAAAAGATTTCTTCCAAAATATTGAATCTTTCATATAATCAACTCCTTAAATAGGAATTAAATTGACTAGAAGCATGAAGCCGCAGCACCAGTTGCTGTACCTAAAGCAGGAACTACTGAACCAGCACTAGCTCCACCTAAACCACCAGTTCCTGCACCACCGGCTGTGCCTAGTGCACATTTACCCCAATTAGTCTTTCTTTCTTGAGATGATTTAATTACTTGTACATCAAATCCATCTCCAGATTTTTTATATGCTAGTACAACCTCATTACCATTTTTATCAGTAGCATTTGTAGGCATTTGCTTTGTTTCTTTACCATCAGATAAAGTTAATTCGCTGTTTGAACTAACTGTACCCTTTATATTTTTATTGACTGATAAATGTAGTGTGCTTTCATTTTTTTGACTTAATTTGCCTATACCTTCTTGCTTTTCTGCTGCATGCGTTTGATTATGATCAGAAATTACAAATGGAGCAGCCACAGAACCTGTTACAATCGCAGTACTTAAAATTACTTTTGATAGAATGTTATGTTTCATAACTGAGATTTCTTTCAATTTATTTAATTAATTTTAGATTATCAAATTATTACGTAAATATAGTGAATATTTCTTAAATGTTATATCATAGTTCCAAACTGTATTTAATTTATTTTCAATTTCCAAAACATTTTCAAGGAGAATGTACCATAATATTATTTAATTAATAATTTATTAATTCGACAAAATTGCAAAGTACAGTTATAGAAGTGTGTGTAAAATAAAAAATTTATAAAGTTAATAATGTATGAGTTATACAAAGTGACTACCCATAACACTTTATTATGTTAACTAACTCAAAAGGCTTAAACGTTGTTAGATCAACGTTTAAGCCTTTTGCTTATGATTATCATTTATACAGATTTTATACATCACTGGTCTGACACGTTTTCATTTGTTTTCATTAGTTAGTATCTTGTATCTTTATTCAAAATTCTAAATTAAAAATAAGAGTTACTTTTTTTTATCTAATTTTCTTCCTAAAGTTCCTAAGATACCACCTATTAGAAATAAAATTATAATGGAAATTAAGTTGACTAATTGATTATTTATATCTAGATTAGGCAAGATATACAAAGCATAAATTATAATAATAAATAAAAAAATGCTACCCATAATTATTCTGTTTTTCATAAGTATTCATCCTATATTATTTATTTTTTCTATTTTTCTTGTGGTTTATTTTATAAAGTGTATTCATAAAAACTATAAACAAACCGATTACAGTAAAAATAATGTACAGTTTAAATCCAGTTCCAGTAAAAGTTTTTAAAGATGTGAATTTAAAAACAAAAAACACTATAAGAGCAAGTATTAAAGCATAAAGTATTGTAAAAAAATTATTGAAATATTTCATTATACAAAACTCCATTCTTGCGTTTTTTTGACTTTTATTTTAATAACGTAATTTATTGCTATTATTCTATTCTTTCCAATCAACTTCCAACTGTTTAGAAAATTCTTTTCTTTTTTCTTCAAATTGGGGATCATATTCTTCGTTTTGTATTTCTTGATGGTATGAACGTTCTTTTAACCATTGTGGTGTTTTCTCTCGGCTTATGAATTGTTTCTGTTTATCTATATCTTTCATTTGAGGTTGTCGTTTGCTATGAATACGTTTCTCAGCGTCAAAAGTAAATTCTAAGTATTCAATTTTGCGACCTTTTCTAGCTTTAATTTTATTAATATGTAAATTTATAAAGATAAACCCCAATTCTTTGGTTCTGTTGCAAACTTGAAAATTATATAATATAGATACAAAGAAATGAAAAATAATAAAATCCAACCGAATAATCTGTTGATATAATAGTATATAATTTACTGCTTTTGCATAACTTTGTATATTAATTTAACTTTGCAACAGAACCCTAGAAATTCTTGTTCACATCACAACCACAGTCATCAGTGGTTGTATTGTTGTGCTATTTACGCATTGGCTACGTAATCGCAACGATAAATAGGCGACTTTAGTCACACCTAAAAAATCCCCTTAACACAAAGTACTATATTAAACTTAAGATTAAATATTTATCTTTCAACTTTACAATAGAACCTAGACGAATATGATATATAACACATGTAAAAAGATTTTTACAAAACAAAAATTTATCATCATTACACGTAAACAAATAGAAACAACTCAGATACAATTCAAAAAATAAAAGTATCTTGTCTTCTAAAATATTAGAAAACAAGATACCTAATGCTAGTTAATTATTCTTAATTATTTTTTTTATAAAAAAAGCACCTAAAATAACGAAGATTACACCAAGTACTACATTCAATAACATATTATTACTTAATGAGTACAAAGTAGTAGTTAATATTACTACAAGGAATAAAATTAAAAAAACTAAAAATGTTTTTTTCATTTAGAAACACTCTCTCAAATTTATTGTGGAGCAAATGTTATATTTTCACTTCCGTGTGGTTTTCCATACATTATAATTCCATTCTTAGGTATAGCTTTACCTGCATAAGCATTAACTAATTGACTAGCAAAAGCACCTGCAACAGCAGAACCAATTCCAGCAGTTAAACCGCCTATAGCAGTGGATGCGGCTGTAACGCCACCTTGAACTAAAGTAGTTGCAAATTTATGAGATAAATATATATCTATACCTCCATCTTTACCAAAAGTTACTTTAGTAACTCCACCTTTCTTCGCTGCAAAAGTAGTTACTGCAGGAGTATTTTCATCATTTTTTAATCCTTGCTCTGCTAATATATTGTTTTCTTCTACAGAACTGACATATCTAACGAAGTTACCATTTTCATATCTAACATTATTCGTGTTTTTAATATCATGATTTGTTGTTTGTAAATCGGATTCTATCTCTCTCACATCTTTAGAAGTGGCATTTGTTTCATCCATAAATTTTTCTTTATTAAATAAATACTTTTTATTAGTTTGATCCGCGTAAATATATTTCTCTGCATGAGATAATGAAGACTTACCATTTTTCAAGGCAACATTTTGTGAGTCAGAATAATTTGTTTCTGAAGCTTTAACATCATTAAATGGAATTAAAGTAAAAGTTAAAGTAGCAGTTCCTGCAAAGAAAAGAGATAAAAATTTATTTTTACTATTCAAAAATAAAATCTCCATTATATACTGCAAACATTCCAACATCCCAAATTAAAAATAACAATAAAAATATAACTTATCAACATATATATTTTTATCCTAAATTGCATTATTCCAATTTTTTATTGTTTGGAACAACAAATTTTTATATGTTGTTAAGTTGGTATTTTTTTGAAATTAATCCCAACAAATCACTAAGCAATTCGCTAACATGTAGCTTATTCCAGATAATAAGTTTTCTCGGTATAATAATGCTCTTTACTTTTTATTTACGTATGCCTTATTATGTCTAGCCTGCTTTCTTTCTTGCTCTTAATATTCTTTAGAAATTCTATTGCAAAATTAATTTGATAGTATAATTTTAGCAAAAAAGGAGTCTTTTGTATGAACTATCTCAGATGTAAATACTTTAAAAGGACATTATCACTTGATCATTAAAAGTATTTAAAAATTTTTAACATGAGTAAAATTCCTTAAAAGATTATTATATAAGTACACCTAAAATATTATTTAAAATATGTATTAAAATAGGAACTTCTAACCGTTGAGTTTTCATAAATGATACAACGTAAACGATACTAGAAAAACCAAAAATTAAATATTCCCAAATGTTAGTGGGATTATGGGCTAATGTAAAAAGAATAATAGAAATTATACAACCAATAATGGGAGCCCCTCTAAAAACACCTTTGATTATGAAACCTCTAAAAATACATTCTTCAATTATAGGCACAAATATACCGAAAGTTAATAACAAGAGAAATGTAGAAGCTCTAGAGGTCATAGTATCTAAAGTATTTTCATTACTAACAGAAGATAAATTAAGATTGATAATAAAATTAATTAGACACAATATAAAAATAGCAATAGTTACAACTATCCACTGTTTTTTGGTGATTAATTTCCATTGAAACAATTTAATTTTTAGTAACTTACATAATCCAAAAATACCTATGAGATAGACTACTGTGATTGAATAAAGTAAGAATTTATCGACGAAAACCACAAGTAAGATTTCAGCAGAAAATAGCAATAAAATAATAAAAAGCGATTGAATTAACAATATAATATAGGACTTATTAGATAAATTATATGTATTGTTTTTAGACATAATTATTTGATTCCTTTCTTTAATTCTATTTTTATTTACACATTTACCAAGGCAGATATATTTTCATTAATAAAACCCCATTATGACAACTATTCGACGAGTTTTAGATTCTTTAAGTAAGGATTTCGAGACTCAACGTTAACAAAGCAAATATGTTAATATTGCTTAAAAAAAGTGGCTATTTTGAATAAAAACACAGTGCTAGATAAAGGTTATTTTAAATATTTTCTTTTTATTTAGATTAACTTTTATATGTGGTTTAGAAAATTTATATATATTAATTCCATATACTATTTTAATAGTAATAAATGCTGTTTATTTAGTTGTTAAAGTGGTTAAGGGCAATAAGAATAATTCAAAGAATTAAAAGCGATTTGAAATGAGTTTCCTCTTGTCTTGATACTATATAGAAATAACGCTTTTTAAAAATAGGGATATATACTAATATATCAGTATTTTTCCTGTTTTTTGTTAAGTTAAGAATACATATAAATTATTCATTATGTGGATTATAATTGGTATTTCTAGCCTTTTAGTTTTATAGTAAATCACTGAGTAAATAACTGCTGGAAGTCCATAGATTATAAAGTCTGTTATGCTTGTGGGACCATGAGCAAAAGTAAATAAAAGTATAGAAATTATTACGCCTATACGTTGCTTTTTTTGAAATAGAACTTTAATAAATATTCCTCTACAAATACACTCTTCTATTATAGGTATCAAAATTCCAAGTGTTATTATTGCAATAATTAAATTCGAATGATCAACTAGATTGTCTAAACTTTCCTGGTTATTTGGTATAGGAAAAAAAGTAGTTAGTAAATAAGTTGTTATTTCGATAACAAGAAAGCTTATTATAATTAAAGCTACTTCATTACGTTTTAAAGGTTTGAAAGAAAATAAATTAAATTTAAATACATTACATAATCCTAGAGTTAATAGCAAACAAATTACACCTATTATGTAAAATGCGGGTTTGTTTAAGTATGTAAAAAGAAGGGCTTCACAAGTAAAAAATAATGTAACAACAATTATTGATTGCACTATGAGTGTAATTTGGCATTTATCTTCTAGTTTTTTCATCGTCTCACTCTCCATTTTAGATTTTAGAAAAGTGTTACTTCTTTACATAACGATCTGTGTTTTTTAGGGTTTTTAATTCAAGTTTTATTTATTCACTTGTTAAGGATAAATTTTCATTAATAACATACAAGATAGAATAAAACATATCTTTCTTTTGTTATTACTAGTAGATATCTAAGTTAGTAATCATTGTGAAAGAATAACAAGTTTTTTAGGCATTTTACTAAAATCAAGGTTATTATTGTTACTTTTTGATGTTTATTTAAACATAAAATGACTTATCGGAAGTTATCTGTAACTCAATTATTAGAAATGATATAATACAAAAGTCGTCGTTCACTTCTGTGCTGTATTTAGCATGGAAGGAGGTGACATCATGTTCAGTACACTATTTGTAACTATTATAGCTCCTATCATAGTAGGGGTTATACTCACGTTATTTTCTCATTGGCTGAATAATCGTGAAAAGTAATTTAGCGACGACATATAGCTAATACACCAAAAGAGCCCGATAACTATTCGCAGTAGTTATCGGGCTCGGTGTTTATCATGTTAGTACACTATTTGTTAATCAAATTATAACACTGGTTAGTAGAGGAATGCAAAAACATCTTACTAACTTTGTTTATATAGACTATTTATTATTTTTTCCAACTTTCATTTATAAATCTATACGCATTATAGGGTTTTTCATTAGAAAGTGGATTATATCCAAGCATATCTTCAATACACTCTTCTAATTAGAAAAGAAAGGTGTAATTTATCTTTTCTAACTTATATTATTATAAATCTTTACCTTTCATTTTAACCATTTCTTTATCATAATTTACTTTCTTTTGCTTATTTCCTTTGTACCATTGTTCAATTAATAATATTAGGCCTAAAGCTAGTAATACAATGGAAGTAATGGGTCCAAGATTATTACTAAAATACATAAATGCTACAAATATAATAAATATTATAGGAATAATTGCACCTAAAAATTTATTAGACCTTGTTGATAAAAAATATTGTAATCCAAACATTATAATCAAAATAAGAATAGACAATAAATCATACATTTAAATCTCAACCTTTCTTTATTTCTTTCTTGTATAGGTCAATTAATTTTTTTGCATCGTTTAAATTTATTTTTTCATCAATGGTTAAAGTTTTTATATAATTAATAAATGTATTTTCTTCTGTTTGCTCATTTAAATTTATTTTTTGAATTAAGATATCTAATCGATTTCTAACTGTTGGATAAGAAACACCATATTCTTTAGCTAATTTTTTCAATGATCCTGAAGATAAAATAAATTTTCTAACAAACTCTAAATCTTCATTTTCTAAATTTAATAGCCACTCAGGAATGTTTCTCTCATTCATATTATTTCCTCCTATAATGTAATAATATCACTTATTTGAATATTATTCAAATAAAATTAAACATTATTTAAAAATTATTTAATTTTATTAAAATTTCTGGTTTTTCGGTAAATTAGACTGCTACAATATCTATAACTAAATGAAGAAATAAAATATCAAGTTACATCCTATTATATAGATTTTTTACATTATATATTGTATACAAAATTAGAAAGATGAAATAATTAATTAAAAATGTTCGATTTAAGTACACCCTAATCATACAAAATAAGTTATTGAATTTATAGTGACTAAAACGTATGATTAGGGTGTATATTAATTACAGAGTGAAAATGAATGATTATAGGTTATGCAAGAGTATCTTCGGTGGATCAGAATTTAGAGAGACAGCTAGATAATTTGAAAACATTTGGCGTAGAGAAAATATTTACAGAGAAACAATCGGGAAAGTCAGTAGAAAATAGACCCGTATTTCAAGAAGCACTTAACTTTGTGAGAATGGGCGATAGATTTGTAGTAGAATCGATTGATCGCTTAGGTCGTAATTATGATGAAGTGATTAACACAGTTAATTATTTAAAGGATAAAGAAGTTCAATTGATGATTACTAGTTTACCTATGATGAATGAAGTCATTGGCAATCCATTATTAGATAAATTTATGAAAGATCTAATTATTCAAATATTAGCAATGGTTTCAGAACAAGAACGAAATGAAAGTAAACGTAGACAAGCACAAGGAATTAAAGTAGCTAAAGAAAAAGGTGTATATAAAGGACGTCCTTTACTATACTCACCTAATGCAAAAGATCCTCAAAAACGTATTATTTATCATCGAGTTGTGGAAATGTTAAAAGAAGGGCAAGCAATTAGTAAAATTGCGAAAGAAGTAAATATAACAAAGCAGACTGTTTATAGAATTAAACATGATAATGATCTGGTTTAATAAACTTTACTTCGATGCAAATGAGAGCTTCTCACAGAGTCTTAAAACGAATGTTCATAATCTTTTTTAAGTTCACATTATAAATATATCTATTACAGTTAGTATTATTTAGATATAAATAAAAATCAAGCTACTAACTCTTTATAGAATTAGTAGCTTGATTTTTATTTTTTGAATGCTTTAGTTTTAATATTTTTGTCTTTTAAAAACTTTTCAATCTTAGCTTGTTCCTTTCCATTTACTTTTTTACTATCATCTTTAATTTCGTCAATGTTTTTTGTTGATACTTTTTTTTGATCTATACTTTTGTTAATTGCTTGATCAATTTTTGTATCCAAATTTTGATTAAATTTATTAGAATTTGATATATACTCACTTATTCTTAAAGTTTCTTTATTATAATCTTTAGGTAAGGTGTTGTTTTGAATATACTCACGAAAATTTTCATCATTATGTTTAATTAGATTATTTATTTTTTTCAATTTGTTGATCTCACTTTTATTTAGAGGTTCTTCAGAATCAACTTTGTCCTCATAGTATTCGCTAGCTTCTGAGAGCTCTTCATTTTTATCTAAATATATTTTTATCGATTTTTTAAGTTCATTTTCTGAAATCCGAGAGTTAATAATTTTTCTATCAAATATTTTATTAGGTATTGGCTTTTGAACTATTTTATCTGTTTCACTATCTTCTTTACTTTCTAAATTATTACAGCCTGTCAAAACAAGTGAAAAAATCAATAATCCTAAAATAAAAAATTTTTTCATTACAACTTCTCCTTCTTAAGGATAGCCATATTCCATTTTAAGTATAGAACTACAAAATTCAAGAAATATTTAGCAACAAAATAACCCATAAATCCTAATATAATACCTAATATGACTCCTTTGATTACTTCAAAGATATCATGCATACTAATTGTGTCAAAACCATTTATGACTCCAATTACTAATAATATTATTAAAGATACAATCATAATAGGAACTGCAATAACATAGGCTAATATCAATGGTAAGAGTAATAAAAGAACGAAAAAGCTAAAAGTTATTGAAATGAAATTAAAAATACTAAGACTCATAATAGAAAAAGCAGCTATGAATATATTTTTTATATTTTTTTCTTTTTCCACTTTGTTAATAGCAGTCATAGCATTGATTTCTTTTGATATCTTTACTGGGTCTCCTAATTTTTTTATAATTTCAGTATCATCTTTATTGTCTTTATAGCCACTAATAAAATGAGATTCATATTCATTTAAAATATCTTTTTTTTCATCTTTATCAACATTTTTCATTCTTTTTTTAAGGATTTCAAGGTATTGTTCTTTATTCATGGATATCATTCTCTTTCATAAATGAGTTTATAGCTTCGGTGAAATATTCCCACTCTTTTATTAATTCATGTAAACGTTTGTTACCTTTTACAGTGATACTATAATATTTTCGTGAAGGTCCTTCTTTGGAAGGCTTATAATAACTTTCTAAATAATTTTCTTTAACAAGCCTACGCAATAAAGGATAGATTGTACCTTCAGATATAATAATTTTATTAGTTATAATTTGAATCAATGAATAACCATATTGATCTTCCCTGAATAGAATTTTAAATCACAATTATTTATTAAACATTTCCCTTTGATTTTTAGGGAGTATTCTTTTATATTCAATGATTTCAACTCCGATCTTTAAAACAATAAATAATCCAAAGTTAAATTATATCATTATATAAAACTTTTATACATAATCATCTTGAACACAAAAATAAACAGTCTAATCATATTAATTTACCAGCTATAAATGCCAGTGACTTCCTTATGTACTATGCGAACGAAACTGAAAAGCGAAATAATGTTAATCATAAGAAAAAGAAGAAATACTAGCAAGAACAGAAAAGAAATAACCAAATGAGAAAATAGCAGACGGTTGAAATTACACAAAGATCATTCTCTAGTAATAAGAAGTTTAACTAAATATGTTATGTGTTACATTGATTTTGGTTTAAAGATTACATTTATATGATTTGATAAGGTACATTCTATGTATTATCACAATGTATTTTAAAACGTGTATAATTATAGAAAAACCTTGATATTATGCGATTGTTCATATATTTCAGCAAAAAAAATACTAATGTTCATAAATATCTATAGAAAAAATTGTGTTTAAATATATCTTAAATTTAAGGAGAAAAATAATTTGGAAACAAAAATTGGACATCAAATACAAAAGTTAAGAAAAAGTGAAAACATGTCTCAAGAAAAGTTAGCCGAAAAGTTAGGCGTATCGAGACATTCTATTTCTAATTGGGAAAGAGAAGTAAGTAATCCCGACTTAAAAACAATTTTAGAAATCACTAAATTATTTAATGTTTCTCTAAATCAATTAATTAAAGGGGTGGAAATCATGCAAGTTAATAAATATGTTTACTCTGCATTAGCATTTTTTCTAGGAGGTTTCGGGGCTCATAAGTTTTATGTTAAGAAAAATAAAAATGCTCTTCTTTATTTACTATTTTGTTGGACTGGAATACCAGGTGTGATAGGTATGGTAGAAGGTGTTTTAACACTTATGCGTCCGAGCGATAGTGAAAATAATATAGAAATAAATTAAAATAAAGGTAAAATTAAAAAAGAGTGGTATAAATAATGACAACAGCAATAGTAGGCGGATTAATAATAACAACTTTATTACTTATAGGTGAAAAGTTATCAAAAAAGAAGAAAAATTCTAACATATTAAAAAATTATGGAATGATGATACATGAACACATTCGTTTTCGGCGTAGTCTAAATATCCTCTTAAAATAAAAAATAGATATATTGGATTATATTACACGTAAATTTGATTTTAGAACATACCTTTTAGGTGTTTAAGTATACCTTTGGATATATAAAATAAAAAAAGCTACTAGCAAAAAAACTAGTAGCTTAAATCTTAGTTGCATTTTGAGGTAGTATTAATTTTTATATCTGTGCTATAACACCGATTACTTAAAACTAAGGTGAAAATCGACGAATGTCGGCATAGCATGAGCTATTAAGCCGACCATTCGACAAGTTTTGGGTTTGTTAAGGGTTCCGAGGCTCAACGTCAATAAAGCAATTGGAATAAAAAAAACGGTTGTTAGAACTATAGTTGTATATATTTTTAAAACTTTAAAGTGTTATAATTAAGATAAGTGTAAAGGAGGTTTTACTATGTCTGTAAAGAATGTATTAAAACAATCTTGGGAAGATCTTAAAAATTTAGAATTAAATTTTAAGAACGTAAGTATTGTAGTTGTTGTTACATTTATACTTAGCAATATTTTAACTCCGTTAGCAGGTATTCCTGTTGGTTTATTAGGTAGTGCATATTGGATTCAAAATAGAAAAAGAAAACAATCTTAAAGTATTAATTTTTTTGGTCCCCTTTTTCGAAAAAGGGGACTTTTTGAAGCTTTTTTTGAAACGAGTTTCTTCTTGTCTTGATACTATATAGAAATAACGTTTTTTTAAATAGGGATAGACACTTATATATTAGCTTTAGTGTGAATAATTTAAAAAATTTAAAGGTATTTATATTTTACTAAAATCAAGTTTGTTATTGTTACTTTTTGTTGTTTATTTAGACATAAGTTATGATTATAAGTAGTACGTATGTATAGCTTATTCGTTTTGAATTACATTTCTAATAAATTTATAACATCCAATATATTAACTAAATAACTATACATTCTTCTTCTTAAAAGCAACTACGACTAATACAAGAAAGATAACAATATAGATAATGTTTCCAATGAATAACTCATGTAATTCTAACTTTGTTATTTTTTTGAATGTATCGTTGTCAGTAATTTGCGCCATAATATTCATCATATTCAGAGGATTCCATTTTAACCATTCCCATTTATCTATAACTACTGTTAATAAACCAGAGATAATTGAGACAGCAAAGTAAAACACAATACCTACAGCAATTGATACGCCAGGACTTTTCATAATGCATGAGATGAGTAATGTTAAGCTCATAACTAGCCACATTCCAACAAATGTACCAAGGGCTGTTAATAACATAGAGTTTAATAGTGATATATGATTTTTAGAGTGTTCAGTTAAACTCGTATCTCCATTAAAGATTAAATGTAGTAATAACGAAATAATAATAAAGATGAGAAAAATAATAAGTGAATAGATAAATAATGTAATAAATTTACTGACTATAATACTTGTACGTGAATAATTTCTGTATAATAAATTTTTAATCGTTCCATAATGAAATTCCATTGAAATAATTGTACTTGCTTGAATAATCATTAAAAATACAACCCAAGAAAATGAAGAAAAACCACCTTTAAAACTTTCCTTTAAGTTAAAAACATCAGAATAGTGATTTCCCAAAATAGCTAAAGCTAACATAATTACTATTATAATAACAGGTAATATATATGTTGATTTCTTCTTAAATAACTTAAAACATTCTTGTTTAACTAATGTACCCATCTTACATTTCACCTTCTTTATCAATAATATTTAATAAGACATTTTCCAAATCGTCTTCATTCTCTTGATTTAATTCTTCTTTAGTTGTTTCTTTAATAATGGAACCATCATTAATAATTAAAATAGAATCAGTTATTTTTACTAATTCACTTAAAATGTGACTTGATATTAAAAACGTTGTTCCTTGCTTAGCAGTTTCTAAAATAAGTTCTCTTACATCTCTTACTGCCTTAGGATCTAAACCATTCATAGGTTCATCTAAAATAATAAGCTTTGGATTATTTAAAAATGCAATAGCAATTCCTAACTTTTGTTTCATACCTAAAGAATATGATTTTGCTTTTTTATGTATATATTCCTTCATATTTAATTTATCTACTATTTCATTTATAGCATTCTTATCTTTAGATTCATTAAATAATTTAAGATTATCGTAGCCTGACATAAAGGGGTATAAACCAGGACTTTCAATTAAAGCACCTGTATTTGATTGGGCATTTTTATTTTCAGTGATTTCATAAGTTCCAGATTGATAATGAGAAAATCCTAAAATCACCTTCATTAGTGTTGTTTTACCGGCACCATTTGCTCCTACTAGTCCTACAATTTCACCTTCATTAAGACTAAAAGAAATATTTTGTAGAATCGTTTTGTTTTTAATTTTTTTAGTTAAATTATTTACTTCTAAAACTTTCAAATATTTCACTTCCTTTATAAAATTGAATATTAATACATATAAAAAATTAAAACATAATATGTATTAATTATAATTGTATCATTAAAATAAAGTGTCTTGAACTTACAATTTATTAACACACAATATAACGAAAAATATTAGAATCATATAATCTAGGAACGGTGCTCATTTATTCCAATGAAAATTATAGGATTCAATTAATCGGCTTTTATTCTACTATTACTACTTCCAATAATATTTAGTATGATAATCATAATAATTTTGCTTACATTGTCGCCTATAATATTTTTTCTTTATACAATATTTTTTGATAGAATAGAATTTGATGTTTCAGATTTAATACATATAGTGCCCGCATCATTTATTAGAGTATGTGTGCCTATATTTCATTATATATAATGAAATATAAATTTAGTTAAAAAGGAGAATTCTAATGAAATTTAGAATTTTTTTCGCATTATTGGTTTCAATTTTATTACTAACTTCAGGGTGTACATCCCAAAAAAGTGATTCTAGTTCTTCTCAAAAATACAGTGAAAATACCTTACCTTCAACACCTAAAAATGTATTTTCTTCTTCTAAAAAAAATCAAAATATAAGCCAGACAGAAATGAAAAAGAGTATTAGCCAATATTTAAATATTAATAATGCATTAGCTGAAAATGCTAATGAACTAGTTTCAGACACTGATATTAATAAGAAAAAGCAAAAAAAATTAAATGAATTATTCAATAAAATAGCTGAAAATGATAACAATTTTAACAAATATATAAGAGAAAATAATATACCAAAAAATTTACAAAAAGTCGCTAATAAGTCTAAAAATTATACTATTTCTACTAATGAATTCCTAAGAAAAATTCATAACGAAGTTAAACAAATTAATGATAATCAAAAATCTATTGATCATATTAATCGTATAGAAGTACTAAATAAGCAATACAAAGATAAAGTTAATGGAAAAGAACAACAAGAATTAGAAAAACTTTTAAATAAACATAATATAACAACAAAAGCTTTCAAATAGTTAATGTTAAAGTTCCTTTCTAAATTGAAAGGAACTTTAACATTAACTATATCAAGACAAGAAGAAACTCGTTCCACTCGTTTCAAATTCATCTAAATATAATACTCTAATTACAATTTTCAAAATCACTAAAAAACGTTGATTTTTCAGTAATGGAAAAAACTTTTTGCATTAAAATTTATCAAAGTGAAAAGTATTGTATAGCCACTTTTTATCTAATTAACTAAATTAAAAACAAGGAAGCGATAAATATGGAGCTTAGTAAACAAATAAAAAAATACAGAAAAGAGCAAAATTTATCACAAGAAGATCTAGCAGAAAAGATACATGTAACAAGACATACAATTTCTAATTGGGAAAGGGATAAAAATATTCCTGACTTAAATAGTTTAATTTTACTAAGCGAAATTTTTAATACTTCTTTAGACAATTTAGTTAAGGGAGATGTAAAAGTTATGGAAAAACAACTAAATAATAAACGTTTTAATAACTGGGTTTGGATTATGGGAATATCCAGTATTTTAACTGCAATATCAGTAGGACCTTCACTTCACTATTTCGGTAATCTTGGTTACATCATAGTTATATTACTAGCCACTATTTTAGTTTACAGTTCAATCAAAATTGAAAAGTACAAAAAACAAAATACTTTATTTACGTACAAACAGATTTTAGATTACATGAATGGAAAACCAATCAAAAAAATAAATTCAGATATAAAAAAACATAAAATAATCAATGCAATTATCAGTATTATATACATCGCTATATTTATAACAATCTTCATCATTAGTCTTAATTGGTTTGAATAGCTATTGCTTTATTGACGTTGAGCCTCCGAACCCTTAACAAACCCAAAACTTGTCGAATGGTCGACTTAATAGCTCACGCTATGCCGACATTCGTCTCCAAATTTAGTTAAGGGTTCTTCTCAACGATCAATAAATTTTCTCGGCATAAACGCGTGTTCTACTTTTCATTTTTATCCCCTTTCAAAACATAAGCAAGTAGAGTCATAAGTATTGCAAAAAACAATGCAGAAATAAGATTTGGATATATATCAAAATCAAGTATTGGAATTACCAAATCAAGTAATGAATTTAAAATAAAAAAAGACGCGAAGAAATATACGAAATATAAAACAAATTTCAAAATTGAATCTCCTTTACTACTTCTAATAAAACTTTATCATAAACATTATTTAAGTTTTAAATACCTTTATTTGCAATTTAAAGATAATTTTTAGAGCATATAGAGGTGTTATGTATATATTTCTATGTAATAGCTCTTAAAACGCAAATGAAAACTAAATAAATATGTTTTAATTTCAATTTCAAAACAAAAACCTGAGCAAAACCAGTGACAAATTTTTAGACACAGCTCATCTATATGCAAATTAAACATTGGCTCCAAATTCTTTGTAAGAGCATAATGGTATGAATTCAATAGGTTAAGAGAAGTTTTATTATGCCAATTAGATGGTGAAACATTAAAAACAAATACATTAATGTATACTGAAGAAGAAATTGATAATTATTTAGGAGATGCTTTATATCCAGAAACTCCTATAAAATTATTGACTCAATTAATTCTACATAGGATGAAGGAAGAGCATTACACTAATTCTATGAAAATAATAAAAGAAAATAGAAAAATAGATATATTCTAATATTGATTGAACAATTCCGATTAATATTATTAAATTAGCTATTAACATAACCGATGATTATCAGAAGTTCCGTCACTATAACACTAATTATTATCCTTTCTTTAAGATTGAAAGATAGTAAAAAAGTTAACTACACTTGGTACTGACCCCCTTAAACGGGAACTTAATAAAAACACTATACTCTAGGCTGCTAATTCTCTGTATTTTACAGGGGATAAGTAGCCTAGTTTTTGTTGAATTCGATTATTATTATAGTTTTTAATGTACTTTTCGACAATATCTATTACAATGTGATTAGGGCTATTAAGCTCATTGTTGATGTAGAAAGTTTCAGACTTTAGCGAGGAATGGAAACTTTCTATCGGGGCATTATCGGCAGGTGTTCCCTTTCGGGACATACTTCTGATAATGCCTTTTTCTTCGCATAATTGATAATAAGCATAGGATGTATAAACACTGTCTTGATTACTATGTAATATACAACCCTCAGGTATATCGATTTGATTTAATGTATCATTAACTAAACTTTGGTCTTGTTTATCATCTATTTTATACGCCACAATTTCTCCGTTATAAATATCCATTATCGAAGATAAATACAACATAGAATGACCAAATGGTAAATAAGTAATATCGGTTGTTAATACTTCCATGGGACAACTCGCTTTAAATAGTCTTTGTAATAAATTGTCTGTTTTGTAATATGGTTTACCTATTCTTGTCGTCTTTTTAGGTCTAACTCGGCAGTTCAATTGATGTTCCTGCATAATTCTCTGTACTCTCTTATGATTAATTGGTGATGTATAACACTGATTAATCAAAGCTGTAATCTTACGATAACCGTATGTATAGTGATTAGCTTCACATAATTCAATGACTTTTTGTGTTACGGTATCATTTTTATAGGTTTTGTTTTTCCATCGGTAATATGTTGATTTAGGTATGTTTAATACTTCTAGTATCAATTTGATTGAATATTTTACTTTTAATTGATCCACTAAATCTATGACTACTGCTGGTACCATTTCCTTTCCAATGCCTTGTACTTTTTTAAAATATCCAATTCTATATCTTTTCTCTTATTTTCTAATTTTAATCGTTCTATTTCTGACAATTCTTCTAATCCTTTACCGTAGGTATATTGTTTCCCAACGTGTTGTGAAAATCTATAACTTTCCTCATTTCGATACTATCGCCACCAAGTTTCCACTTGTGTTCTATTTTTAATATTTAATTCTTTCATAATTTCTTTTGTCGAAAAACCAACTATTTTCATTTCAACTGCTTTATACTTTGTTTCTACTGAATAAGATACTCTTTTCATAGAAAAAACACCTCCGCATGATTCATTTTAATATGAATTCAACGAAAGTGTTTTTATATAATTCCCACTAATTGGGGTCAGTCCAATTGTGAGGTGCTGTTTTTTTTTTATAGTAAAATAGAAAATTCACTTTAATATACATTGAAAAAATTAGCACTATTATAAATAAAAAATTTGAGTTCATTAAAATAATAATATTTAGATAAATAGAATTAATATGAATTTATTAATATAGAATATTATTTTATTTAATTGCATGAAAAAAAATAGGTTAACACTTATTTAATTTTAGGATACTATATAAATGTACTATTTTAAATTAGTATTAATAATAGGCAGGTGTATACATGAATCCTACATACTATTCTTTAAAAGAACGCTATATTTCATTAGAAGACGATTTAATAAATGAATTTTATAAACCTATTATGTATTGTTCGAAATTTTATAAACGTATGGCTGGTTTTTTTTCTTCTAATTTAATAGACATATTATACGATGAACTAAAAGATACAAGTACATTTGATAATATTAATATTAAAATTATTTGTTCCCCTCAACTATCGAATAAAGATAAAGAAGATATATTTAAAGGTTATGCATATAAAAAGATTATAGAAGATAGCATTATTAACACATTAGATTCTTTAAATATAGAAAATAATAGTTTATCTCTTATAACTAAATTGATAGCAAAAGAAGTTATTGATATTCGTTTTGTTGTAAGTAAATATGGAGAGGGTTTATTTCACTCTAAAGAAGGAATATTTGAAGATTATAGAAATAATAAAGTAGCTTTTATAGGATCTAATAATGAAACTTTATCAGCCGTTAAATCTAATTTTGAAACTACAGTAATATTTAAAGATAACGAACATCCAAAAATGGTTCGAGAAATTGAAAAACTTTTTGATAAAATATGGAATAATGAACATTCTGATTTATATCAAATTAATGTAACTAATGCGATAGCAAATAAATTTAATGAAATACAAAATAAAATCAATAAAAAAAATAAGAATATATCTAATAATTTTTCTGTACTTAACAATATTAAACTTTATTCATATCAAGAAGAAGCAATTCAAGCTTGGAAAGATAATAGTTTTACAGGATTATTTGAGATGGCAACGGGAACAGGGAAAACAGTTACTGCACTAGCGTGCCAAGAGATACTAAATAAAAAAATCGGGAAATTACTAACTGTTATAGTAGTACCGCAAATAGATCTTGTTTCTCAATGGGCAGATGAAATAAAGAACTTTGGAGGCCATACTATTAATTGTAACTCCAGTGTTCTTAATTGGCATATTAAATTAAAAAATGAAATGAATAAGTTGAAAAGAGATAAAACTGATGAAGTTATAGTCATTTCTACTATTGAAACATTTAAGAGTAAAAATTTTCAAAAAATTCTTAGTAAGTATGCTATTAAAGATAATTTACTTATAGTAGACGAAGTACACACGTTTGCTGCTAACCAAATTGTTAATCTTTACGAGAAAATTAATAATATTTTTAACTATAAACTAGGAGTTTCTGCTACTCCATTTAGAAAGAATGAAAGTGAAACTAGTAAATTAATTGATTTCTTTAATAATATAATATTTAAATATTCTCTGGAAGATGCAATAAAAAATAACTACTTAAATAGATATGAATATTATCCGATTATTATTTCATTTTCAAATGAAGAGTTACATGACTATCGTAATGGAATAGCTAATATTAAATTAAGTGAAAATAGTAGATATAAAGAAATCGAACATTTAACTTCAACTATAGCTAATGCTTCTAGTGGTAAAATTTATAAATTGTTAGAACTTTTAAAATCACATGATATCCATAATCCTAAAATTATTTATTGTTCTCCTGGAATGTATAATGACGGTATTAATATTTATGCAGAAAAACATATAGAGAAAGTCCAAAACTATCTAGGAAATATAGGATGTAAACTAAGAGTTATAAAAAGTGGAGTGAATGTACAAGAAAGAGAAGAAATATTGAAACAGTTTAAATCGAATGACTTAGATACATTGTTAGCAATTAAATGTTTAGATCAAGGTGTAAACTTAAAAAGTGTTACACATGCTTATATTTTATCTAGTACAGACTCATTAACTGAATTCATACAAAGAAGAGGCAGAATATTACGTATTGAAGAGAATAAACCTATATCTAAAATATATGACTTAGTAATGCTACCTCAAGATATCACATCTTCAAATTTTTATCCGTCAATAGAAGATGCATATTTAGTGAGTAGAGAACTAAGAAGAATGGAAGAATACAATAAATCCAGTGAAAACAAAGAAGAAAATAATATTGTAATCAAAGAGATAAAAAATAAATACTACGATGTTTTGGAGGAATATTATGCAAAAACAAGAAGCTATTAATGAATTAATTCAATATATATTATTAACAGAAAGAGATTCTTATATAAATAACCCTAGACGTTCAGAAAAAGATAAATTAGAAAATGCTAAAAAAATTCAAAAAAAATTAAACGACTTGTCAGAAAAAATAACTAAGGAGTATTGATAATGGTAATACAAGAACTTCATTTATATAATTTCAGACAATATAAAGATTTTATAATAGAGTTTTCAGATAAAAATGGTGTAACTGTTGTAAGAGCAAATAACTCAATTGGGAAAACAACTTTAATGCAAAGTATTAAATGGGTGTTGTTTGGCAATGATGCACTTGAACTTGATAATAAAGACGAATTAATGAATTATTCAGTGGTTAAAGAAAAAAAAGAAAATCTTTCGGCGCAAGGTCATTATTATGTAGAAATATCATTATTTCATAATAATAAAAATTATACTTTGAAGAGAGAACATATAATAGACCTAGTATCTAATTCATTAATTGAAGAAATAATAACATTAACATTTTTAGAAAATGGAGAGACTAAAATATTTAAAAATAATAGTGAAGAAAATAAAAATAAAATTCATAAAGTAATAGAATCATGGATTACAGAAAAAATGCTAGGTTATTTTTTCTTGGATGGTGAAAGAATTGAAAAATTATCTCAAGTTGATAGTGTATCACAAGCAGAACTAAGTGATGCGATTACATCTGTAAGTAAAATACCTGTATTAGCTAATTCAATAGAAACAGTAGAAGTTGTGTTAAATGATGTTAAAAGACAAGAAGCGAAAGCTACAAGAAATATTGATCTAGTACAATTACAACGAGAAATTAGTGAATTAGAAAGTGAAAAAAGATTTTTGGAGAACGAAAAATCATCTCATGAGTTAGATGATAGCAATATACATGAAGAAATACTTACTATTGATAATACATTACTAAACACCAGAGAAGTTTCAAAATTGCAACATGAAAGAACAAAAACTCAAAAAGAATTAAATGATATTAATGTTAATATGCGTAAAATTCTTAAAAATATTCAAGTACTTAATAGGGATTATAGAAGAGAAATGCTAATTTATATGTTATATCAAAAGTATAATATTAATGACTTACGAGGAAAAGAAGCTGAAAAAACTATTCCAAATATGGAAGTAAATGCAATAGATCAAATTATAAAAAATGGTGTTTGTATATGTGGTACTCATCTTGAACAAGAGCATATCTATAACTTAGAACAACAAAAAAGTTTTCAACCTCCAATAAGTAATGAAGGGTTGTTAATTACTTATGAACACCTTGTCCAAGCAGAAACGTGGAACTTGGATCGTGACTATAAAGAATTGACTAATGAGATAGAAAATTATTTTAATAATTATGACAGAAAGTGTGAGTTGGTCGATTATCAAAATGATATAAATAATAAAATCAATGAATTTAATGTAGAAGACATTAAAAATTTGAATATTCGTAGAGATCAATTAATTGTTCAACAAGATGAACACAAAAATAGTATAGCTAAAATAAAACATCGTTTAGATGAATTAGAAAAATTATTAAAACGAAAACAGAATAAGTATGAAAAAAAATTAGAGAATTATGAACAAAATAAAATAATTGAAAACAAACGCTATTTAATTAAAGAAGTAAGTAATATGTTAAATAACAAAAACGAAGAAGAAAAGGAAATTCAAAGAAAATCTATTCAAAAATATGCTAATAAACACTTTTCAGAGATTATATCTAAAGATAAGTTTGTTACGATCGATAATAAATATAGACATATTGTTAAAGATGCAAATGAAAATGAAATAGCGTTATCTTCAGGGGAATCTATTGCATTAAGTGTCTCAATTATATTAGCTATTATCGATACTCACAAAAATAATTTGCAAAAGAATAATAAAGAGAATATTTTAGCTGAAAGAGAATTCTTTCTTATTTTAGACGGAGCATTTGCTGTTTTAGATCAAAATTTTTCTAAGGCAATAGCAGAAAAAATAACTAATAGTCTAAATCAAGTAATCTTACTTACAAATGATAATCAATATACTGACAGTGTAAAAGAAGCAGTTAAACCTAAATTAAATGAAGAGTATATTTTAAATGTAGAAGATAAATGGCAAAAAGAAAATATATTGACTGAATATCTTGCGGAGGTAAATTAGTATGAAAAGTGACATAGTAATTGAAGGTGAAAATGCTCAAATATTCATGGATTTAATAGAAGAAGAAATATATCAATCTAATGTAGATATATTTTTTGATGCTTTATTAATCGGTTTGTTAGAAAGCAAAAAAGGAGAGCCAACGCCTGGTAATCCGGGAGCTGAAACTGTAGAAATTACAAGAACATGGATTAATAACTCTAAAAGAAATAATTTTAAAACTTTAATTTCAAATTTTATTAATTTAGAATTACAAAAGCAAGGAGAACCCTTAAGTATTCAAGAGATTTTCTTAGACGAAGAAGGAACGAATTCTAATGAAAAAGTGCAATTGATGAAAAAATATGCTTACTACGGTATACAAAAATTAAAAAAATTATATTTTAAAGACAATGAATTTGAAGATAAATTTGATTATTTGACTTACATTAGAGATAATATCAAAGTTAAATCCGAAATTAATTATCAAGAACATTTTTCAGAAGTTAAAAATAAAGATGTATTTGAAATATTAAAAGAAATGGAATGAGGCATTTGATAGAACACAATATAGATTGGGAGGAATTAATTGAGGTTCAAGATATTACTCATGAAGAGTTAGTTGAATCAATTGAAACAGAAATAAATGAAAAGCAAACTTCAAAAAATATAGCTATCAAAAATATAGCACAAAACTTTGATTTTGGAGAAAAAATAGAAGTTGATTTATTTGAGAAAATAATTGAAGAAACTCCATCAATAGAAGAAGAAAATAAAAATAAGTTTCCACAAGCAAATAATATAAATATAGCTATTTTAGCTTTAGAGATTATAATTAATGAGATGACACCAAATGATAATGGAGTGAATAAGGATGATATCGCTGAATTATTAGGATTTACGGATCGTCAAGGAAGTTATTATGGAGATTTATTAGTTTATTTAGGATTTTTGTCTAAAAAAAATACTAATTATTTTCCTACTTCATTAGCTAAAAAGTATAAGCAAGAAATCGATAGAAAACAAAGAAATATTATATTGCTTAAATCAATGGTTCAACACAAATCAATAAAGAAATATTTTTTAATATTCCATACGAATCTATATATAAATAAAAGCAAATTGAAGGATAAATTATATGATATTTTAAGAGAAGATCCTTTAATGCTAGAATTTAGTGAAAGTACTATAAAGAGAAGGGGGTCTACTGTTGAGGCGATGGCTACATGGTCTAATAAGATTGTTGAAACTAAACCTAAACCATTTGTTAAGTGGGCAGGTGGTAAACAAAGAATTCTCACACTATTAAATAAATATTTACCTGATTCTAGTTCTTACAATAGTTATATAGAACCTTTTGTAGGTGGTGGAGCTATGTTTTATAGCTTACAACAAAAAAATTCAATTTTAAATGATTATAATAAAGAATTGATTAATACTTATCAACAAATAAAAACAAATGTTGAAAATATAATAGATGAGTTAAATGAGTATGAAAATACAGAAGAAAAATATTATATTGTTAGAAATTTGGATAGAAACCCTATAAATTTTCTTTTTTTAAGCGATGCACAAAGAGCAGCAAGATTTATATTTTTAAATAAGACGTGTTTTAATGGTTTATATAGAGTTAATAAAAATGGAGAATTTAATACTCCATATGGCCATAATCCAAATGCTATGTTCAAAATTTTTGATTTATTAAGAGCAAATTCAAGATTTTTTAACAAATTGAATGTTCAATTTTATAGTGGAGACTATCAAAAAGTACTTAAATTTGCAAATCGTAATACATTTGTCTATTTTGATCCTCCATACGATCCTATCTCAAAGACATCTAATTTTACTTCCTATACGAACAGTGGATTTGGACAAGATGAACAATTACGGTTAAAATATGCAATTGATGAACTTACTCAAAAGGGTGTCAAAGTTATGCTATCAAACTCTGATACTGAATTTATTAGACAATTATATTCTGATAATATATATAAAATAAATGAAATAGAAGTTTATAGAAATATTGCTTCAAAAAAAGAGTCTCGTAAAATAGTGTCTGAGGTTGTTATAACCAATTATTAATTATTTATTATACATTTACTCTATCTTAACTTTACACTTATATTTGTTAAACATTTCTTCTGTAAGATGAAAGTGTATTTATTTCATTTTACAGGGGGATTTTTTATGTCTAAGAAGCAGTTATTTAATAAAAAAGAGTCGTTCTCGATTCGTAAATATTCTTTTGGGGCAGCGTCAATCTTAGTGGGAAGTTTATTATTTTTAGGTGGCGGTCATGCGTTTGCTGCTGAAACAACTGAAGTGACAACACATGAGACTACATCTATTGAACACATCCAATCAAAACAGGAATCAACGTCAACACAAGAAGGATCTAATACAAAAGAAATTTCTACTACACAGGAACCATTTACAACGGAATCAACTTCGAATACACAGGGGACGCCTTCAACACAAGAAGTAAAATCAACAGAAGAAACACCTTCGTCTCAAGAAACTACAAGCATAGAAGAGACGCCTTCATCGGAAGAAAGTCAATCTAATACTATTACAACAAGAGAAGAACCATCTACAGAACAACCATCTTCAACAAAAGATATACATACTAAAGAAATAGCCACAACTGAAACATCAAAACCACCTGCAATACGACAAAGTATAAAAACTCAACCTGAAACGTCACAACAACAATCATCTTCAACAGACACTAAAGCACAATCATCTACGCCATCAAAATTAACAAGCACTAAAAAAGAAACAATACCATCTTCTAACAAAGAAACATCTACACAAGAACAACTTTCAACACAAGAAAGTAAACCAACGTCACACAAGTCTGTTGTTCAAGATGCGAAAGAGGATAACGTAACGCCGGTACATGAAAATATTTCAACTTACTCAAATCAAATATCTGCACAGCTTGCTCCAAAAGCTGACACAACGTCTACGGTAGCGTCCACATCTGAAAGCAAAGTCAATATTCAAGACATCCCTAAGACGGAATTTAAGAACTTAACGTCTAATGAAAAAGAAGTATTGTATCAAGCGTTACAACAAGATGCGAATACACAAAATCAACAACCCAAAGCCTTTCTTTCAACAACACCAATGTGGACGTCTGCGCAACGTACAAAAAATACATCTCGTACGGGACAAGATCAATTGAATGTGACACATACAGGGCGTTATACAAGTGGTGCGGATTTCGGTAATGGTGGCACGGAAATTGTAAAATATAATCCTACAACGGGTGATGCATATTCAATTAATGGCGATAAAGAAGCGTTAGATATTATTGACGCAGCACATCCTAATGCGGACGGTACGATTAATCTGAAAAAACGTATTTACTTACAAGATAATGGCATTGAAGCTGGAGATGTGACAAGTGTAGCTGTTCATCCAAGTGGCGATTATTTTGCGGTGTCTGCGCCAGCAATCGATAAAACACAACCTGGTACCGTAGCATTTTATAATAAAGACGGTAATTATTTAAATCATGTGACGGTAGGAAGTCTTCCCGACATGGTCACATTCTCTAAAGATGGTAAGTATTTACTTGTCGCAAATGAAGGTGAACCGAATGATGATTATACGGTAAATCCTGAAGGGTCTGTTTCTGTCATCGATGTGGCAAATGGCCCAAGTCATTTAAATGCACAAGATATTCGTACAGTATCATTTACTAAAGAACATCAAAAGAGTCTACGTGCATTAGGACCTAATGCAGAAGATGCGTACTTAAATATTGAACCAGAATATATTGCGGTAGATAATCAAAGTAAATATGCGTATGTCACATTACAAGAAGTGAGTGCCATTGCGAAAATTGATATTGCGAATGCCTCAATTGTTGATGTAAAAGCGTTACCGTATAAAGATCATTCGTTCGTTCAAAATTCAATGGATACGTCTGATAAGGACGGTAAAACAGAATTACGTCGCGTACCGGTGTTAGGTTTACTGCAACCAGATGGTATCGAAACATATGAATATAATGGTGAAACATATTTGGTAATTGCGAATGAAGGAGATTCACAAGATTATAAAGGATACTCTGAAGAAACACGTGTGAAGAAAATTAAAGATGATATTCAGTTAGATGCGACCTATTACCAAGGTTATACACAAGAAGAATTAGATAAGATGGTAAAAAATGGTTTATTTGATGATGACCAATTAGGTCGTTTAAAAGTGACAACCGATCAACCCTTTAAAGACAAAAATGGTACATACCACGCGTTAGTCTCTTATGGTGGACGTTCATTCTCAATTTTAAGAGCATCTGATTTAGAAATGATTTATGATAGTGGCAATGATATTGAACAACGTATTTTAGAATTATTACCTGAACGTTTTAATGCAGATTATAAAGATTACAATGATATTGAAGTTGATGGTCGTAGCGATGATAAAGGTCCAGAAGTTGAAAATGTGGTAGTTGGACAAGTAGGTCATCATTCATATGCGTTTGTTGGTTTAGAACGTGTGGGTGGTATTATGATTTATGATATTACTAACCCTTATGAACCATATTTTGTAAAACATTTATATGATCCAGATAATAAAGATATTTCACCAGAAGGCATTACTTTTGAAAGTGCAGAGGAAAGTCCAAATGGTAAACCATTGTTAATTGCCTCATTTGAAGTTTCTGGCACAACTTCAACTTGGGAATTAGATGATTTACTTAGTGAGAATGAAGATGAAACACCAAGTGATGATACAACAGATAATGACACGTCAAAAGAAAATGATGATACATCTAACATAGATGATAACCACGCAAGCGATGTAGATGGTAATCAGACCACAGGCGACACATCTTCAAAAGACAATGGCAAAACAGAAGAGATGGCGTCTCCAGTTAAAAATGAGACAAATCAAAGCGACACAATAACTAAAGGTAATGTACATTCACAAACATTAATTCATCATTCAGATGATATGAATCAAGGGATACATTCAAGTCGTCCACATGTAGAAGATAACACTCAACATGTGCATCGTCATGATATGAAACATGAATCAACTCAAAGTGGAGATACACATGAAAAGAAAGGTGAATATGTTCACTATCTTATGAATAATGCTAAATATACGTATCATCGTCAACATGAGCTGCATCATGAGCATACGCAACCCATGACAATTCTTAGCCATACGGTAGACGCAATAAATAACTCAACATCTGCAATGCATTCTATGAAACATGCAACACATAAAGATAATAAACATGTACAACACTTACCACAAACAGGGCAACACGATACAACTACGACATTATGGTCAGTATTAGCTGGTGGTTTAGGCTTAGCATTTTTAAGAAAACGTAAAACTTCAAAAATAACAAAATAATATAGATGTCATTCAGCTGAGACGTTTGATCGTCTCAGCTTTTTGCATAATAAAAGAGCAGTTATAATCGATTGTTATTATGACAAATGTAATAGCTAAAATCACACACAGAATGTGCTTAACATGTCATATCACAGATTTAAAAGGAAGTGAGTGACTTAATAAATATATTCAAGATAAGTTATAACTACAGATTATTTCATTTGTATATTTATATCATTTTGTCGATCATTTCATAATGTGTAAGATAGATATATTTTGAAGTAATTAAGTAAAAAATAAACAAATTTTTCAATTTAATTTAAAAATTTAAAAAATTCCGTGAAATATATTTCGTTTTTTAGTAAACTGTCTACTAAGGAAGAAAGTAAGTAGTGAGATATTGTTTGATTTGAAGCCATACCTCACATCTAAATTAAATATAAGGGGATGACAGTAGATTATGGATTTATTAATTGGTACGTTGTTTTTAGTTTTAGTCTTAGTGATTTTTACGTTATTTACATATAAAGCACCTAGTGGTATGCGTGCGATGGGAGCTTTAGCTAATGCAGCCATTGCGACATTTTTAGTAGAAGCTTTTAACAAATATGTAGGTGGAGAAGTATTTGGTATTAAATTTTTAGAACAACTAGGTGACGCTGCGGGAGGTCTTGGTGGTGTCGCTGCTGCTGGGTTAACTGCCTTAGCTATTGGTGTTTCACCTGTGTATGCATTAGTTATCGGAGCTGCTTGTGGTGGTTTAGACTTACTTCCAGGGTTCTTTGCTGGGTATATTGTAGGTTATCTTATGAAATATACAGAAAAATATGTTCCAGATGGTGTAGATCTTATTGGTTCAATCGTTCTTCTTGCACCACTTGCACGTTTAATTGCGACGGGTTTAACGCCAGTAGTGAATAATACATTACTAAAAATTGGTGACATTATTAAAAGTAGTACGGACACAAATCCAATTATTATGGGGATTATTCTTGGAGGCATTATTACGGTTGTAGGTACAGCACCGTTAAGTTCAATGGCTTTAACCGCATTACTTGGTTTAACTGGCGTGCCAATGGCCATTGGTGCTATGGCTGCATTTAGTTCGGCATTTATGAATGGTACGCTGTTCCATCGTTTAAAATTAGGAGATCGTAAGTCAACGATTTCAGTAAGTATTGAACCGTTATCTCAAGCTGATATTGTCTCTGCTAATCCGATACCAGTGTATGTGACAAACTTCTTTGGAGGAGCTGTTGCAGGTTTAATTATCGCTTTATCTGGTATGATCAATGACGCAACAGGTACAGCAACACCCATTGCAGGATTCTTAGTGATGTTTGGTTTTAATAGTCCAATGAAAGTGATTATCTATGGTGTTGTAATGGCCATTGTGGGTGGTTTAGCAGGTTTTCTTGGTTCTCTTGTATTCAAAAAATATCCGATTGTTACAAAACAAGATATGATAGATCGTGAAGCAAAAAGAAAAGTTAAAACAGCATAAATATGAGTGACTTCTTTGTCAAAATATGGCAAAGAAGTTTTTTGTTGTATGTTTTAAATTTTCTATCTTATGTTTTTTGTGTAATAATATAATAAAAAGTTACACATATTGTAACGTTCATACACATCATGTGTATTGAATTTTAAATGCTAAATCTCTGACAAAGGAGTGGGCTAAGATGCAAAATTTAAGAAATAGAAATTTTTTAACATTACTTGATTTTTCAAAAAAAGAAATGGAATTCTTACTTAATCTCTCTGAAGATTTAAAACGTGCAAAATATGCTGGTATTGAACAACAAAAACTTAAAGGTAAAAATATCGCTTTAATTTTCGAAAAAAATTCTACACGCACACGTTGTGCGTTTGAAACAGCAGCTTATGATCAAGGTGCTCATGTGACGTATCTTGGGCCTACAGGTACACAAATGGGAGTAAAAGAAACGGCTAAAGATACGGCTCGTGTTTTAGGTGGGATGTATGACGGTATCGAATATCGCGGATTTTCTCAACGTACTATTGAAGAAATTGCAGAATATGCTGGTGTTCCGGTTTGGAATGGTTTAACGAATGAAGATCATCCAACACAAGTGCTTGCTGATTTTTTAACTGCAAAAGAAGTATTAAAAAAACCTTATGAAGACATTCATTTCACATATATTGGTGATGGACGCAATAATATGGCAAATGCATTGATGCAAGGCGCAGCTATTATGGGAATGACATTCCATCTTGTGTGTCCGAAAGAGTTAAGACCTAAAGATGAGTTACTAAAAACATGTCAGTCATTGGCTGATAAAAACGGCGGTACTATTTTAGTGACTGACAATATTGACCAAGGGGTGAAAGGATCGGATGTGATTGCTACAGATGTGTGGGTATCGATGGGTGAACCTGACGATACTTGGGAAGAACGTATTAAATTATTAGAACCTTATCGTGTAACAAAAGAATTAATAGAAAAAACAGGCAATCCACATACCATTTTTGAACACTGTTTACCTGCTTTCCATAATGCAGAAACAGAAATTGGTAAACAAATTAAAGAAAAATATGGTTTGAATGAAATGGAAGTCACAGATGAGGTCTTCGAAAGTGATCGTTCTGTTGTCTTTCAAGAAGCCGAAAACAGAGCACATACGATTAAAGCAGTAATGGTGGCAACTTTAGGCGAATAGAGAAAAAAGGGGGACCTATGGATGTCTAAAATCGTGGTCGCATTAGGTGGCAATGCTTTAGGGGAATCACCGAAAGAACAATTAGAGCTTGTAAAAGGAACAGCTCAATCATTAGTTGGTTTAATAAACAAAGGATATGAAGTGGTCATTAGTCATGGGAATGGACCACAAGTGGGAAGTATTAATTTAGGATTAAATTATGCAGCAGAACATGAACAAGGCCCGCCTTTTCCATTCCCTGAATGTGGCGCAATGAGTCAGGCGTATATTGGCTATCAAATGCAAGAAAGCTTACTTAACGAACTCCATACTTTAGGTATCAATAAAGAAGTTGTAACACTCGTAACACAAGTCGAAGTAGCGAGCGATGATCCAGCGTTTCAACATCCAACGAAACCTATTGGCTTATTTTATACAGAAGAACAAGCAGATAAAATGAGACAAGAAAAAGGATATACATTTATGGAGGATGCAGGACGTGGGTATCGTCGCGTTGTGCCTTCTCCTCAACCTATTAATATTGTTGAACTTGATAGTATTGAAACACTCATTAAACATGGTACGCTTGTGATTGCAGCTGGTGGCGGCGGCATCCCAGTTGTTAAGGAACAAGGTCGTTATCAAGGTGTCGATGCAGTCATTGATAAAGATAAGACAAGTGCATTACTTGCAGCTCATTTACAATCGGATCAATTAATGATTTTAACAGCCGTTGATTATGTTTATATTAATTACGGAAAAGACAATCAAGAAGGACTAAGTGACGTTACAGTCGATGATATGAAAGAATATATTGCCGATAATCAATTTGCGAAAGGCAGTATGTTGCCAAAAGTAGAAGCAGCTCTTCAATTTATTGAAAAGAATCCCAAAGGTAGTGTGTTGATTACTTCTTTATCAGGTTTAGATGATGCGTTAGAAGGTAAAATTGGTACACGTATTACAAAATAAATAGTTATATTAAATCGCTTGAGCCTAATATATGTATTTTACATATGTAGGCTCAAGTTTTTTTATGAGTTACTCAAATATCTAATAGTTACAAGTTCTACTTCGGATTGTCTGAGGTTATATTCATAGACCATTTCATTTTAAAACATCCTTTGATTTAATTAAAGAATAATGTAAACTTATTATTATATAAAGTTTACAATTATGAGTTTTATTAGTGTATTTTAAAAGATAGGAGTGACAAACATCATGACATTAAATCTAGCAGAACGTGTATTGAATGGAGAAGCGTTAACTAAAGAAGAGTGTCTAAGTCTATTTCAAGACGAAACGATTGATACGTTTGAATTATTAAATGAAGCCTATATAGTAAGAAAACATTATTACGGTAAAAAAGTAAAACTGAATATGATTTTAAACGCGAAAAGTGGCATATGTCCGGAAGATTGTGGTTACTGTGGTCAATCTGTCAAAATGAAAGAAAAACAACGTTATGCTTTAGTGGACCAAGAACAAATTAAAGCAGGGGCACAAGTCGCGACAGACCATAAAATTGGAACGTATTGTATTGTAATGAGTGGACGTGGTCCTTCGAATAAAGAAGTAAATCATATTTGTGATACGGTAGAAGATATTAAAGCTATTCATCCACAACTTAAAATTTGTGCGTGTTTAGGTTTAGTCGATGATGAACAAGCGACACAATTAAAAGAAGCCGGTGTTGATCGCTATAATCATAATTTAAATACAAGTGAACGTTACCATGAGGAAGTTGTTTCAACACATACATATGAAGATAGAGTGAATACGGTTGAAATTATGAAAGAACATAATATTTCACCATGTTCTGGTGTGATTTGTGGCATGGGAGAAACAGATGAAGATATTATCGATATGGCATTTGCGTTAAAAGAGATTGATGCAGACAGTATTCCAGTAAACTTCTTACATCCGATTAAAGGTACCAAGTTTGGTGGGTTAGACTTGTTATCTCCAACAAAGTGTCTACGTATCTTAGCTCTGTTTCGATTGATTAATCCTACTAAAGAAATTCGAATTGCGGGTGGTCGTGAAGTCAATTTACGTTCACTTCAAGCAACTGCACTTCAAGCAGCCAATTCTATCTTTGTAGGCGATTATTTAGTAACAGGCGGACAACCTAATGAGCTTGATTACCAAATGATTGAAGATATGGGATTTGAGATAGACGGGTAGTGATATATAGATAAAAAAACGTTCTCACTAAAAAATAGGGAGAACGTTTTTATTTTTGTTATTACAGTTTAATACTACATAGTAATGCGTCAGTTAAATGCATATAAATGTATGTTTACGATTTTTCCGAATGATCATTATTTAGGGGGTTACTATCCTTTTCACGTTTTTCAAGAGGAATAGAGTAATCTTTATCGTCATTAATATATGACATCTGGAAATGTTTTGTATGTTCTCGTCGTAACGCACGCATAATAGATATCGTCATCAATAATAAAATAATCGAAAATGGTAAGCCAGTTACAACAGAGGCTGTTTGTAGACTTGTTAGTCCACCTGCAATGGTCATTGCGACTGAAATCGCACCAATTAATAACCCCCAAATGACTTTATGTTTTATTTTTGGATTCTCACTACCCCCTGTCGCCATTCCTGCAACAATATGTGTCGTTGAATCGGCACTTGTGACGATGAATAGGAATATTAATATAATTGCAAGTCCGCTTGTAATATCTGCTAACGGAAATTTAGATAGTAGTTCAAACAAAGCGATTGTATAATCTTTATCAACTAAATTAGCAATCTTATCGCCGCCCATAGCAATTTTGAGAGCCATACCACCAAAACCACAAATCCAAATGAATGAAATCAATGGAGGAACGATAAGGACACACATAATAAATTCTCGAATGGTACGACCGCGTGATACTCGTGCCACGAAACCACCGATAAATGGAGACCAAGAAATGACCCAAGCCCAATAAAACACTGTCCATTGTTGAATCCAAGCATTTTTACCAGTATATGGATCAATACGTAAGCTATACTCTATAAAGTGTCTAAGATAATCGCCAATTGCTAATGTATATGACTCAAAAATAAATTTTAAATCTCCGAAGATAAGCATGAAAACAAGTAATAAAGCGCCTAATATAATATTAAGGTTACTAAGCCATTTCACGCCTCGTCCTAGACCTGTAATACCAGATCCAATGAAAATAATCATCATTAATACTGTAATAGAAATTTTAGTGATATTGTTATTTGGTACCTGGAAGACATGATTTAATCCACCACTAATTTGCATAATACCAAGTCCAATTGATGTTGCTATCCCCATTACGGTAGCAATAATTGCTAAGATATCAATGATATTTCGAAAAGGACGTTTGTAGGCTTCACCGAAGACAGGTTCCATTGCAGTAGAAATTAAACCATCACGTTTCTTACGGAATTGAAAATATGCGACGATAAGCCCAGCCATTGCAAAAATAGACCATTGTGAGATTCCCCAATGAAAAAAGGTATAACCCATAGCAAGTCTTGCGGATTCGGGAGATTGATCTGGCGCTTTTCCAGGAAACGGTGAGTGAAGATAATGTGTGAGTGGTTCAGCTACACCCCAAAAGACTATGCCTACACCTAAACCCGCAGAGAATAACATGCCAAGCCATGACATGAAAGAAAATTCAGGTTTTTCATTATCGTCTCCTAATTTGAACCGACCATATCTAGAAGCAGCTAAAGAAATTAGAAAAATATCTAAAATAAATATAATAAGTAAGAAAAGCCAACCAAAAGTATTTGAAATAAAATCGTACATCGTTTGAGCATGTGTACCAAATGTTTTAGGAAATATACCAGCAATTGCAGTGATAATAATAATAATAGACACTGAAATGATATAAACCAGTCTGTTATTTCTTTTACGTTTGTCATTCATGAATCAATTAAGTCATCCCTTTATAAATTAGTTGTTTTGATTATACATATAATTATGAATATTTTCAAAATTCATTTTAATCGTTTATATATTATTTTAAAGAAAGTTAACATTAAATTTGAAAATTTTTTCCAAAAGAAGAAATTGCCTAATGATGACAATATGAAATGATATAATATCTTTGAAATGATAAGAAATTTTATAGAAAAGAAGGGGTATCATGTCTCAATATGTCATTACAAATGGAAGAATTTATACGGAAGCACAAGTTATTGAAAAAGGGTATCTTGTCGTAGAAAATGGCAAAATTAGTGATATTCAAAAAGGTGATTATAAAGGTCATTTAAATCAAATAGATGTAGCAGGAAAGCATGTGTTACCAGGTTTTATCGATATTCATATTCATGGTGGCTATGGAGAAGATGCGATGGATGCATCATATGATGGCTTAAATCATTTAGCTAAACAATTATTGTCTGAAGGTACAACAACATTTTTAGCAACAACGATGACGCAATCTGATGAGAATATTGAAAAAGCATTGAACAATATTGTCGCTTGTTATGAAAATCAAACGTTAGGTGAAGCGGCTGAAATCGGTGGCGTACATTTAGAAGGACCATTTATTTCTGAACACAAAGTAGGGGCACAAAACCCTAAATATGTACAACGTCCTACTGTTGAAAAAATTCGACATTTTCAAGAGGTAGCGAAAGGATTAATTAAAATCATTACTTTTGCCCCAGAAGTTAAAGGTGCTCATGAGACGTTAAATGAATTGCGTGATGATATCATCTTTTCAATGGGACATACTGTTGCCACATTTGAAGAAGCAAATGAAGCGGTTGAACGAGGTGCGAAACATGTAACACATCTTTACAACGCTGCAACACCTTTTGAGCATCGTAATCCAGGTGTGTTTGGTGCCGCATGGACCAATCAGAGTTTAAATACGGAAATTATTGGTGATGGGATTCATTCACATCCTGCTGCTGTAGATATTGCATATAAACAAAAAGGACATACTCACATGTATTTAATTACAGATGCCATGCGTGCCAAAGGTATGAAAGATGGTGAGTATGATTTAGGTGGACAAAATGTGATTGTTAAAGGGAAAGAAGCACGTTTAGAAAATGGCGCCCTTGCAGGCAGTATTTTAAAAATGAATGAAGGACTGCATAATTTAATTCAATTTACGCATGATAGTTTAGATCACTTATGGCGAGTGGCAAGTTTAAATCAGGCCATTGCGCTTAATATTGATAAGCAAAAAGGAAGCTTAAGCATAGGAAAAGATGCAGATATCGTAATTGTAGACGACCATATACAAGTAGATACAACGATTAAATCAGGTACTATTCATCATTTTTAAGACTACTCGCATGGTGAAAAATGAATAATTTAGTATCTCTTTATCTTTTTAGGTTTATATATATGAAGTTTAGTGTATATACATAGTAAATCTACATAATATATGAATTTGAAGTAAAGGAGGGATAGGTAATGCAAAATGATTTGAGATTTCCAAGTGCAAAAAATTTCTTTACTACTTTAGGGTGGTTATCAGTCATTGCTTTATTAGCGGTTGTAGTGGTCAATGCGCTTTATAATAGTTCTTTTAAAAGTTGGTCAGATATCAGTGTGAAATTCACTCAAACGGATTTAATTTTCTTGATTACTTTCGCAATTATTGCGATAGTTTGTATTATTATTTCATTGCTTTTAAAATTATTTAAACATCCATAGTAAGTAAAGTTAACATATTAAAAGGGACAGAACTCGAGCGTTCTGTCCTTTTTAGTGGTTTAAATAATTAAATATGACATCATCAATGATAATGTCTACATTCGGATGCGTTTGTAAAATAGAAGCAGGTAATGTTTCAGTTTTCGGTCCATTCATTAAACGCTCAACAGCTTCTTGTTTACGTTCTCCAAAAGCTAATAAAATGATACGTTTTGCGCGCATAATAGATTGTAATCCCATAGAAATGGCTTGTTTTGGAACATCATCAATCGTATCAAAATGAGTACTATTTGCTTTAATCGTAGAATCAGTTAAATCTACAACTCGTGTTTGACTATCAAAAGATGTACCTGGTTCGTTGAAACCGATATGACCATTTTCTCCAATACCTAATAATTGAATATCGGGTTGTCCTATAGAGGATAGACGCTGTTCATAAGCATGTGCTTCGTCTTCAAGATCAGATGCGTCTCCTCTTGGAATGTAGATATGATCTTCATTCCATTCGTTATGATTAAATAACAGCTCATGCATATATGTGTAGTAGCTTTGAGGGTGTGATGAATTAAGACCCACATACTCATCTAAGTTAAATGTTTTAATATCATTTAAATTCACACGATTTGCCGTTAATAATTCAGATAATCGTGGATAGATTTCTGTCATCGTATTACCTGTCGCTAATCCAAGAGTGGCTGTCGGCGTACTTTGTATTAACTTTAATAACTCAACTGCTACATAATCACTTGCGATAGATTTGTTTTTTAAATTGATCAATTTCATCATCTAAACGCCTCCATATGTTTATGAATGATTTTTTACTGCTTCAACAAATCGTTCGGTAATTTGTTTAGGTCGTGTAATCGCACCACCAACTACTGTACAATGAACACCAAGTTCGTTCACTTTTTTATACATGTCAGGTGTGATGACATTACCCTCTGCAATGACTTTTGTGTTTACTTGATTAAGTACTTCTTTTAAAAATTCAAAATCATTTTCATATAATATATGACCCTTTGTATAAGATGTATACCCTCTTAGAGTGGTTCCAATATAGTCAAAACCTAATTGATCTGCATAAATAGCTTCTTCAATCGTTGAGATATCAGCCATAATTTCAATATCAGGCGCTTTTTCTCTAATATATTTCACAAGTTCTTCAAGAGATTCTTTTGGACGTTTTTGTTTAGTAGCATCTAAAGCAATGACTTCACAACCGCTTTCAATGAGTTCATTTACCTCTTTTGAAGTTGCAGTTATAAATACACTTGAGTTAGTGTAATCTCGTTTAACAATTCCGATAACTGGTAAATTGATTTCCTTGCGAATAGCTACAATATCTTCTATAGAGTTAGCACGTATACCTACTGCACCGCCTTGATAAGCAGCTAAAGCCATTTTTGACATAATGAACGAAGAATGTAAAGGTTCTTCAGGTAAAGCTTGGCAAGAAACGATTAATCCTTGTGGTAACATATCATTCACTCCGTAACATTTATATTTATAAATAGAATATATCGAGTTTGTGGTTATTTATACAATACTGTTGAATTGATTTACTCATATCATAACATTGAGAAAATTATTATCAATTTAAAATTATAAATTGAAAAATATTTTCATTTATAATAAATTAGACATAAGTTATTTAATTGAGTAAAGAGGATGATTGTAAAATGAAATTTGAAAATAGAGTTCAGCGTTGTCGTCATTTATTAACAAAAACAGATAAACGAATTATAGAATATATACAAAAGCATCCACTTGATGATAGTTTCTCAACAATTAATTCATTGGCTTATGCAATTGAAACATCGCCAGCTACAATAACGCGTTTCAGTAACAAATTAAATTACGATAATTTTCAAGATATGAAGTTTAGTTTGCAACATGAAAAATCAGAGAAATCTGTAGAAAATGCACCATTAGTACAACTTATACATCGTTATCATCAAAATATCATTCAACAAACTGGAGAGTTTATTTCTGAGGAAAAAATTAAACGCTTAGCACATAATTTAAAAACATGTAGACAGGTGAATTTCGCAGGTTTAGGGAGTTCAGGTTTAACAGCAAGTGAATTTTATTATCGTGCCATGCGTATGGGGATAAAAGGTTTAGTATCCACAGATGCTCATCAAATGAAGATTTCTGCGTCATTATTATCATCGAATGATATGTTTGTAGCAATTTCAAATAGTGGTGAAACAAGTGAGCTTATCGATGCGGCTAAAATAGCACGAAATCAAGGCGCTTATGTTGTTGTAATTACTAATTTTGAAGGAAGCACAATTACTAAAAATGCAGATTTAGTGCTGATTACGTCTGCGCAGTCCAATAATAATGATACAAGATTTATTAATTCACAAATTGCAACTCACTTTTTATTAGATCTTGTGAGTTACATTCTTCTTGGAGATCCTTACATGCATAAACTCTATCAACAAACACGTCAAGTTGTGCTAAACCATGGGAGCAAATAAATAAGAGGACTAGAATGCGTAGTCCTCCATGTTTATAACTACTATTGTATTGCACCGTACAAAGCTGCATTATTACCACTTCGAGTCGTCTGAAGACGTGCTATTCCATAATGAGGCGGAAGGTAATAATGAATTTTAGGCTTAATATATTTTAATAGTGTATCTTTTTGAGAAGAGATACCTCCACCAATCAAGATAAGTTCAGGATCATAGATAATTTGTAATTGAGCGATACCTTCAGCTACTGAATGGCTCCACTCTTCTAAAATATTGATTGCTACAGTGTCATTTTCTTCAGCTAATTCAAATAATTTTGGTACGTTAGTGTCATACTTAAAGTGATGTAATAGCATTAAATCTTTTAGCGCTGAAGTTGAAGCTCTTTGTTCAAATGTTTTGTCATCGGAAGAACGATAAAGCAAATAACCAATTTCATTTGCTCGATGACGTGCACCTTGATAGATTCCAATAGATTTATTATAAAATGCACCGCCAATTCCTGTTCCTAAAGTAAGACAAAAGATGTTATTTTCTTCATAATTATGCAAAGAAAGCTCCCCAAGTAATGCTGCATCTACATCGTTGTAAACAGTTATATTTGAGGACAATTCCTTGAAAACATTTAAAAAATTTGTACCATCAAAATTTTGAATAGTTGGTCCAGTGTAAACAATTTCTCCACGAGTTGAATCTACAACGCCAGCACTTGAGATACCAATGTGAGGATTTTTAAGCTGATATTTTTTTATAAATGCATCAATGATTAAGTATATTTCGTTCGTTATTAAAATGTGAATATTGTCTGGAGTAGCAATTGTTTTATAATCAATAATGTTTAATTCATTGTTAATTACTGCAAGTTTTATATTAGTGCCCCCGATATCAACTGCAATTTTATACATATAAAAAACCTCCTTAGTTTTCTTTATAACTACTATAAATCATTTTTAGTACTCTAGTTTTAATTTGAAAATTATTTTCATCAAATTTAGAATTATTTGTTAATATTTTTCATATAGTATTGTATAAAAATATGATAGCGTTTACAATTCGAAATATAAATAGAATATATTGCTGTTGAATTAATAATAAAATTATAAAAAATTCAGATCATATATTGGAGGATTTCGAATGGAAGAACAATTAAAAGGATTATATGCAGCGTTACTTGTCCCATTTGATGAAAATGGTCAAGTTAAAGAAGAGGGATTAAAACAAATCGCAAAGAATGCAATAGAAGTTGAACAATTAGACGGTTTATATGTAAATGGAAGTTCTGGAGAAAATTTCTTAATTAGTAAAGAACAAAAGAAACAAATCTTTAAAGTTGTAAAAGAAGCGGTTGGAAATGATGTGAAATTAATTGCTCAAGTAGGCTCACTAGATTTAAATGAGGCCATTGAACTTGGGAAGTATGCCACAGATTTAGGATATGACGCATTATCAGCAGTAACACCATTCTATTATCCGTTTTCTTTTGAAGAGATTAAGCAATATTACTTCGATATTATTGAAGCAACGCAAAATAAAATGATAATTTATGCCATCCCAGATTTGACTGGTGTAAATATTAGTATCAACCAATTTAAAGAATTGTTTAATAATGAAAAAATTGTAGGAGTAAAATATACTGCGCCAAATTTCTTCTTACTTGAAAGAATTAGAAAAGCATTTCCAGATAAGTTGATTTTGTCAGGATTTGATGAAATGTTAGTTCAAGCAGTTATTTCTGGAGTAGATGGTGCAATTGGTTCTACATATAATGTGAATGGCCGTCGTGCACGTCAAATTTATGACTTAGCTCGTGAAGGTAAAATTGAAGAAGCTTATAAAATTCAACACGATACTAATAATATTATTGAAACAGTTTTAAGCATGGGTATTTACCCTACTTTAAAAGAAATATTAAAAACACGAGGCATCGATGGTGGAGTACCTAAACGTCCATTTTCACCATTTAATGAAGCAAATCGTAAAGAATTAAATCAATTAATTGAAACTTATAGCTTGTAATTACGACACAATTTAAACGACAGAATATAAACAAGGGGTGATCCTTATGCAACATATAGGATTTGGGTTATGGAATTGGATAGCAGTTATCGTCTATCTTGTAGCAATGTTATTAGTAGGTGCCTATTTTACTAAACGTGCAAGTCAAGATACTGATAGTTTCTTTAAAGCAAGCGGACGTTTACCATCGTGGGCAATTGGCTTTTCTATTTATGCGACTACATTAAGTGCAATTACGTTTATGTCTACACCTGAAAAAGCTTTTTTAACTGATTGGGCCTATATAGCAGGAAATATTGCAATTGTAGCAATCATTCCAATATTAATTGCTTTTTATGTTCCATTCTTTAAAAAATTACATGTAACTTCAGCTTATGAATATTTAGAAGCACGATTTGGACCAAGTATACGTTTAATTGGATCATTATTATTTATTATTTTTCACTTAGGTCGTATCGCAATCGTTATTTATTTACCAACTTTAGCAATAACTGCTGTATCTGATATTAATCCATATCTTGTAGCAAGTTTAGTAGGTATTTTATGTATTTTATATACATTTTTAGGTGGATTCGAAGGAGTCGTTTGGAGCGATTTTATCCAAGGTGTCATTTTACTTGGTGGAGCACTGCTTATCATTATCATCGGTGCTTTTGAAATAAAAGGTGGATTTGGCACGATTGTACATGATGCTATTGCGAATAAAAAAATTCTTAGCGTAGATAATTGGAAACTTAACTCAGCAGCAGCGGCGCTCCCAATTATTTTCCTAGGAAATATTTTTAATAATTTACATCAATATACAGCGAGCCAAGATGTAGTACAACGTTATCAAGCATCAGAATCTATGGAAGAAACCAAAAAATCACTATGGACAAATGGTGTCTTAGCATTAATTTCAGCGCCTATTTTCTATGGCATGGGTACGATGATGTATTCATTTTATCAGCATCAAGAAACATTGCCTAAAGGTTTTAATACCTCATCAATTGTGCCATATTTTATTTTGACTGAAATGCCCCCATTTATTGGTGGATTACTTATTGCAGCAATATTCGCTGCAGCACAATCAACAATTTCATCGAGTTTAAATTCAATTTCAGCATGTACTTCTGAAGATATTAAACATCGCTTCTTTGGAAAAAGGGATGATAAATCAGAAGTGAAATTTGCTCGATTAATTATTGTGATAGCAGGTTTATTAAGCTATGGTATTTCGATGTATTTAATTGCAGCAGATTCTAATAATTTATGGGATTTATTCTTACTTATTACTGGATTATTTGGTGTGCCGTTAGCTGGAATATTTGCAGTTGGGATATTCACAAGACGTGCAAATACATTTGGTGTCATTGTTGGACTATTTGCAGGAGTAATTATCGCTTATTTACTTCATGGAATAGGTGGAGGAAACTCACCATTTTACGTATCAATTATTTCATTTTTAGTTGCTTTTATTTTAGGTTATATCGTAAGCTTGCTTGTACCATCTAAAAATGTAAAAGATATTACTGGTTTAACGATTTACGACAAAAATAAACCTTCTACATATATATCTAAAATAGCAAAAAGAAATTGATTTTTAATATTAAGAGAGTAGGAAAATGAATTCATTGTCAATTCAATCTTACTCTTTTTTCTATGCTATGATAAATTTATATACATCACTTATATTGGAGAATAAAAATGAAAATAATAAAAATTGTTGGTATGTTTCTTTTAGCGATAATCATTATGGTTATTTCTCAAACGATTGCGCTATTATTTGATACATTGATACCATTTTATGGAATTGGAACAATTTTATCGAGTATCACTTATATTTTACTTACATTTTTCATCGTAAGATGGATAATTACTCATGTATTTAAAGAGGCGCTATCTTCATATCGAATTACAAAACCTGTATTTCATCCGATTTATTTGATTTTAGGGATTGCATTACCGTGCGTAGTATATGCGATTTACTTTATTTTTATACCGGGAGATTTTAAGATACATCATTTTAACTCAATCAGTAAGACGATACACGACTTGAGTTACATTATTTTTATGCAAGCTGCAGCTGGTGCTATTGTCGAGGAAATGGTGTGTCGAGGTCTTTTAATGGGCTATATTGAAAAGAAAACGAACATTCGAATCGCAATCGTTGGTACTTCACTGTTTTTTGGCGTGATTCATTTATTGAATGGTGCTCTAAATGTTACAAGTTTCCTTTTATTGTTAGCTAGTGGCACTTTAGTTGGTATGATGTTTGGTATAGCAACATATCGATTTAACACCATTTGGGCGAGTATCACCTTGCATTTCTTTTGGAATGTCTTTCAAGTTGTTTATATCACTTCAAAAGAAACTGACTATAACGTCTTTCAATATGTTTTACGTTTTAAAAATATGGTGCTTACGGGAGGACAGTTTGGTTTTGAAACATCTATCGTCTCTATCATAGGCTATATCATTGTGATTATTATTCTGTTAATGTGCCGTAGTCCATATAAAGAACGCATTCAAAAGTAGTCGTAATTGTTCTATACTTAAAGTAAAGATGAATAAACGTAGTTAAGGAGAAAAGTTATGAAAAAGATAGTGATAGTAACGCTTATTCTCATATTATCTATTGGCTTAGTGGGATGTCATCGATTGTCTAAAGAGGATAGTGACCATTCGGACAAAGCGGATACACAAGAAGAACATTCAACAGAAGACAATAAGAGTTCTAATGATCAAGATATCAGTCTAGAACCAGATACAAAGGTACCGGATCATGTTTTTGAAAAAACATCAGTACGACATGTACAGATTTCTGAGAAAACGATTAAAAAAGATATTAAAAAGTATATTAATATTGACAAAAAGATTAACGATACGATCAATACATATAAAATAAAATTATATTCCAATCAAAAATTATCCAATACAGAAGCAAATAAATTAAAAAAACTTGTTCAATTAGAGAATGAGAATGATACAAATTTTGCACAATACATTCAAAATAATCAGATGCCAAATAATGACTATGCGATCTATACTGATAAAATAAGTCGTTATATTTCAACAGCCAATCGCATAGAGCAAAAAAGTTTAGAAATATCATTAAAATCAGATGATGATACATCTATTTTTAATGATATTGAGCAAGTGAATAAAGATCAAGATATTGTAAATGATCGAAAAAAACAAGATATTACAAATTTCTTGGAAGATAAAAATATTAAAACTGAAGCGTTTAATGAGGATTCAAATCATATTGATATAGATTAATCGAATGAATTAAAAAAGGAGTGGGCCGATGAATTCAAAATGAATTCCGATCCACTCCTTTTTTGGCGAGATAGTTGTCGACTTCATTTAACTGGTATACTTTTTTAGCTAAACATTGCGATAAAGTAACTCACAATAATCACAATACCCGTCACGCCATTATGAATCATATGAACCATCATACTATCTCTAACGTTATGACGACGATGATAAGCGAGATAAAAAATCATCGCCATTGTGATATACATTAAAACAGCTACCCAATTTGAAATACCATGTTGAGAAGCGAAAATAAGTGAAGATAAAATAAATGGTAACCAAAAACTGCTACGTTTAAATAGTGTCTCTTTAAAGATACCTCGATAAATTAATTCTTCTAAATAGGGAGCTACAAACGTAAGGGTAAGTGCAAATACTATGACAGGAAACGCTTGTCCAAGTTGATCGGGAGAAGGTTTCGCGCCTTGAAAGTTACCCAGTAATGCCTTATCATTTTCTGTCTGTGCTTGACCTGTTATTGCCATCATTAGAAAACTCATTCCAATGACAATAACGCGAAGTAATAGTGCCCATCCGATATTAATCATAATATCTTTGCGTTTAAACGGTTTAATTGGCTCATATGTATGCCGTTGATAATAACGTCTAACCAGCCAAATAACGACAGCGGCTAACAGCATAAATAATAATGTTGCTAGTGTTCCACTTGTAACATCCATTTTTGCAGAAAAATTAGTAATAAATAAAATAAGAACAATAGGAATCTGAGCAAGTAACATCCATCCTATAAAAATAAGAACATTTAAGAAGCGATTCCCTTTAGGATAATGTTCATCTTTTTTATGATAATGAGAGTCAAGATTTGAATCTGAATGCATACGTGTTTCTGTAATACCTTGTTGAGTCATGATTGTATCACCTCTAATGTTTTTATTTGAACTACGTATACTGCAACTTGAACATAACATACTCTGATTTCAACCTACAACTTACTTTATAAAATATTTGAACTATTTATGAAAAAAGTGAGACAAAACTCGTTGTCCCACTCTTTATTTTGAATTAACCAATATTTAAATGTTTACCAGGTAAAGCTTTCAATAAATATGAATCATGTGTAATGATAATTAACTGTAAATGTTGAAATTCTCTTAACATTTGTAAGATGATATCTTCGTTCACCATATCTAAATTTGTTGTTGCTTCATCTAAAATCAAGACATCTGGTTCTACAAGCAAAGCTTTTGCTATCCATAGCCTTTGGAATTGGCCACCACTTAAAGTACTCACTTTTTTACCAAGTAATTGTGATTCTAACTTACATTGCGACATGACTTCTTTTATTCTGTCCTCATGTATAGCTTTAGGATAATGAAAATGAATTAAAGGTTGTTTTAATATCCAATGAACTGTTTTATTTGGATCAAGTGTACTCGAATGATATTGAGGCACATATTGGATATGTTTCATCCATTTGTGTTGTGAAATATGGCCAAGTTCTAAATCGTTATATATGAGTGTACCTTGATAATTTGAATCTAATCCTGCAATAATTTGAGCCAAAGTAGACTTTCCGCTTCCACTTACGCCACTTATCAATAAATGATCGTGTGTCTCTAATGTATAATTAAAATTTTTAAATATCTGTTTATTAGAAAAAGCTTTATTTAACTGTTTAATCTGTAACATATTGATATCTCCTATTAGCTAGTTCAATCAATTGCTTCGTGTAAGCATGCTGAGGATCACGTAAAATATCAGAAGCACGCCCTGTTTCTACAATGTTTCCGTTTAGCATGACACTGATATGTGTTGCATAGTTTAAGACTAAGTTTAAATCATGAGTTACAAATAGCACTGTCATATCATGTTCTGTCACTACATGATGCAGTAGAGCCATTAAACTATGACGATTGTTTTGATCTAGCGCACTAGTCGGTTCATCTGCAATTAAAAACTGTGCTTCTCTTACAATAGCCATGACAAGTGCAACTCGTTGTGCCATACCACCACTCAATTCAAAAGGATACTGATAATAAATGGATTCAGGTTGGTCCAATCCGAGATGTTTAAATTGACGTAATACAAATGCTTTTTGTTGATCACGTGTTAATGAAGATGACATAGAGTCAAACAATGCATCAAAGTGTCGCTTGATACGAACATTTTGGAAAAAATTGCGATTCGCATCTTGGAACATTGCATCCGTTTGCGTTAAATCGAGATGAATCTCACCACGATAGGTTAAATCATCTTCTTTCATATTCAGTACAGTACGTGTAAGTAAAGATTTACCACTCCCACTTTCTCCAATTAAACAATGAAAGCTTCCTTTTTCAATCTTTAAATGTATCTGTTTAAGTAATGGTTCATGTTTGTGATAAACAGATACATCATTGATATAAAGGACTGTATCTAATGTAGGTGACGACGATTGAGTATTTGACATATGAGTGCGAACCCTCCTAATAAGACACCTGGAAAGATAAATAACCAGGGCGCAGAATAGAAATAACTTTTACCGTCATGTAAAATGGCGCCTAATTCAGGAATAGGGGGTTTTACTCCTAAACCAATAAAGGCGAGACCGGAAATACTTAACATTAACTTACCAAAATCTGCAGTAACAAGTGCCATAATGTCGCTGATGAGATGTGGCACAATGTGATGTATTGTAACTTGGAACTTCGACATCCCACTAAGTGGCGCAAATTTAATGAACGGTTGTGTCATCGTGTCACGTGCTAAATTTCTGAAATACCGCAAATAGCGACCGAGCCAGCCGATGATGAGTGCAAGACATAATCCTACTACAGAATTATTAATAAAACCAAGGACGACAAGCGCGATAATGATAGCTGGTAAAGCGATTAACATATCTGCAAGTGCCATAATGATAGAATCTAACCATTTACCTACTATAGCTGAAATAAGACCAATAATCAGTCCAAGCACGATTGTCCCTATCATAATGAATGCAGTAAGACCAAGTGTAATCAAGCTACCTACAAATAGTCGTGTTAGAAAATCTCTACCCAAATCATCCGTACCAAGTAAATGATGTAAACTTGGAGGACGTAATGCTTGAGATTGATGAATTTGATTTGCTTTATCATATAGGACATAAGCGAGTATAACTAAAATGACTATCGTAATAGGCCATATGAAACGTTTAATCTTCATACGTTACTCGCCCTCCTAACGTTTTCGACATATTCAAACGAGGGTCACTTTTTTCTAGTAAAATATCACCCAGGAAATTCAATATCATAATGATTGTAATCATCATCATTAGAATACCTAGAATGAGTGGATAATCCCGAAGATTAATACTAATAATAAGCAATTTTCCTAACCCTGAAATACTAAAAATGACTTCTAAAATAATGACTCGACTGAATAAACGAATAAAATTATTAATTGTAATCGTAAGTAATGGCGCTAAGATGTCTTTAACTTGTACGTAAATACGATCTTTTAATTTAAACTGACGTAATGAGGCAAGTTGGTATGCTTCCTTACGAAGTGTACGTTTAAATAGATGACTGCTAAGTAAAACCATATGACTCCCTTCAACCAAGACTAAAATAGCGATAGGTAGAATGAAGTATTCAAAGCTATAACTTCCAACAAATGGTAGAAGATGCCATTTCACACCGAAATAGTAAATAAAAATAATGGCTAACCAATATTCTGGTAGTGATGTCACCACTTGAGACGCATGTAATATGAATGTAGACCACTTTTTCTTAGGATAATTTCCACAGAGATAGCCAATAATATAGCCAAGTGGAAATAAGATGATGGCTGAGATAAAAATAAGTTTCAAGGTAGGAGCAACGGCTTTAGCAATACGATCAGTGACAGGCTCGCCGTTACTAAAGCTCGTGCCTAAATCTCCTGTAAATGCATGACCTAGCCATTGTAAATAACGAATAGGCAATGCTTGGCTTAACCCAAGTTTATCTTGAGCCATCTTAATTCGTTCATCTGTAATTTGTGCCACACCATGTTCATGTAGATATTGAATTGCTGGATTTCCAGTTGTATGTTCAAGTAGCACAAATAAGATAAACGAAATAATAATGAAATATAATATAAGTTTAAGTAAATGTTTAATCATACTAATCATGATGAGATACCTTCAATTTATCGTAATTAATGGGTGCATCCGTTTGTCCCGAGAATTCGAATTGCTTAATCTTAGGACTTGTAACAAACACTTCGTTTGGATAAGCAATCGGCACTTCAAGATATTGTTGATCGATGCGATGTAAGATGTGATTAAATGCACGTTGTTGATCATCCTTATTGGTAATGGTTGAGAAGCGGTTAAGCATTTTTGTTAGCTGAACATCGTTTGCGAACATGCCAGGCTTATTTCCGTCTTGCTTAAAGCGTGCATTTAAAAAGTTATATGGCATGAGCGCATTCGTATAAGAACGATAGAAAATAAGATCATAATCTTTTCGGATAGTGAGTGTTTCATAATACGTTTGGGCATCTAAAACGTTAATATCCAAATGAATACCTACGTTTTTCAAATCTTGTTGCATAATTTCTGCTTTTGTTTTCCATTCAGGAAATTCATCAGTTTGAAGCGCTAATTTTAAAGAAAGGTCTCGTCCATTTTTTTCAAAGTAGCCCCGATCATTTTTTTTATAGCCTAATTGTTCTAATAAGCGTGTCGCTTGAGTAGGATTATATGAATGGGTGTGTTGATTTGTATCATTCACGAATTCTACGCCGTCTTGGAATAATCCTTTAAGCTGCTTATTTGATGATAAGTGATCAGTATTAATCGCTTTACTGATTACTTCGCGCATCTTTTTATTTTGAAGTAATGAGACCTCTGGATTAAAGGCCATGAACTGTGTTTCTGTACTTGGATATTGTTTTACCTTTAAATCTTGATTACGGTATGATTCCTTGATTTGTTGAGGAGTCAAATGTCCTAGTGAACCCCCTGTAATATCAATAGAATGACTTTCCATTGCAAGATGTCTCGAATCGCTATCTTCAATTGTTTGAAAAATTAAATCGTAATCCAATGGATGATGGTTGTGATAATAAGGATTCGGTTTAAAAGTCACAGTCTCATTTGTTGAATCTGCTACTTTGAATGGTCCTGTACCAATCGCTTTTTCAAATTTTCCAGTGGTTTTACCATCTTTTACCGCATGTGGACTCATGATACGTAGCGGACGTATTTGTGATAATTCATTTAATACTTGATTTGATGGCATTTTCAAATGAATATCTACAGTATAGTTATCTTTAATAGTAACCGACTTCAGTTTATCTAATGTTTCCATAGGATTCGTTTTATCTGTCGCTTTCGCACGTTCAATTGAAAATTTGACTGCTTTCGCATCAAAGTTCGAACCATCATTAAATTTAATATGGTGTTTTAAGTGAAACGTATAATCTTTTCCGTTATTAGAGACTTTCCAAGATTTAGCCAAACCAGGCTCAATCTTTCCATTTTCTCCATATGTAACAAGAGGTTGGTATATTGCACTGTAGACAGGCATCGGAACATCAAACGCTTGTGCATCTAACTGGCTCGGGTTAAATTCTCGTGCAAGAGATACTTTCACCTCTTTGTGTTGATGATGATCATGTGTACATCCAGTTAATAGGAGAGACGCACACATCATGAATGACAAAAGCAGATGCTTTCTCAAATTTAAAACCTCTTTCAATTTATATTTGTCACTTATTAATAATACACGGTAATATTTATTTTGAAAATAAAAAACGTCTACAAAATTATATATTTTGTAGATAAAAAGAATCGTTTTAATTATAGAATTTGTATCTTATATATCACTAATTATCTTATTTTCTAATGTGTTTCTCCTAAAGCTACTTTAACATCAGGGTGGTCTGAAATCGCATTGATTGCTGCTGTAAGTCCTTTTGTAATCGTATCTAAAGACATCGAAGGTGTATTAGGTTTATCTATGACTTGTTCTGGAATAAAGGGCACATGGATAAAGCCAAATCGTAAGTTAGGATAATACTTATCTGCAAGGTAGCCTAATTGATAAAGCACATGATTGCAGACAAATGTGCCTGCGGTATTCGATAAACTTGCTGGAACACCCGCTTTTTTAATCGCTTCTGTCATTGATTTTATAGGAAGATTTGAAAAGTAGGCTGGTGCACCATCTGGATGAATGACAACATCAATGGGTTGATTTCCTTTATTATCCGCAATACGTGCATCATCAATATTAATGCCTACACGTTCAGGTGTAATATTGAAACGTCCCCCTGCTTGTCCAATCGATAATACCACGTCGTAATGATGATGTTCTAATTCATGTTGAATCACATCTTTTGATTTGTGAAATACAGTTGGGATTTCTAATGTTGTAATGGTATGTGCCCCAATAGTAGGATCCAGTTGTCTAACCGCTTCTAATGCCGGATTTACCTTTTCTCCGCCAAACGGATCAAATGCAGTAACTAAAATATTCATAAGAAAACATCTCCTTTAATTTTTTATAGTTTAATACGTAAAGTATAAACACTTATTTACATCATTAAACAGATGATGATATAAGGCAACGTAAAAGATATATGAACAGTTTGTGAATCATTTAAAATTAAGAATAAAATTAAACTAGAAGGGTAAAATAATTACGTAAAAGGAGTGGTATTATGACAAAAACAGCAGTCATTACAGGTTCAGCAGCAGGATTAGGAAAAGGAATTGCTCAACGTTTAGCCAATGATGGATTTAATATTGTGATTCAAGATATTAATCAAAAAGCTCTAGAAAAAACAGAACAAGAATTTAAAGAGAATGGATATAACGTGGTAGCATTTCATAGTGATGTTTCTAAGAAAAAAGAGCAAGAAGAATTGGTTCAATTTGCAGTGGCAGAATTTGGTCAAATTGATGTATTTGTAAATAATGCTGGTGTAGATGCGGTATCACCTATTTTAGATATTACAGAAGATGAATTGGATAAATTATTCCATATAAATGTATATGGCACGTTATTTGGAATTCAAGCGGCAGCAAAACAGTTTATTAAGCAAAATAGTAAAGGTAAAATCATTAACGCATGCAGTATTGCAGGACATGAATCTTATGAGGTATTAGGTACATACTGTGCTACTAAACATTCAGTACGTTCTCTCACTCAAACTGCAGCGAAAGAATTAGCTGAAAAAGGTATTACGGTGAATGCTTATTGTCCTGGAGTTGCTAAAACTGAAATGTGGGATCGTATTGATGCTGAAATGGTTAAACTAGACAGTAATCTAAAACCAGGTGAAGCATTTGAACAGTTCTCATCAGCAATTAAACTCGGACGTTATCAAGAACCACAAGATGTGGCTTCTTTAGTGTCATTCTTAGCATCATCAGATTCAGATTATATTACTGGACAAGCCATTTTAACTGATGGTGGACTAGTTTATAGATAAAATAAAGAATGATAAAAGTGAAAAAATAATAAGCCTCTCTTACACTTTGATGTAAGAGAGGTACTTTATTAGATTTAAAAATATGTTATCCGTTCACTTTTTCAGTATACAATCCTTTATTCTTTCTCGAAAAGACTACCAAATCGTCACGATTTATTAAGTCATCGGTGAGTTGTAATTCTGTAATGGTATTAGAGTCATAATATTTAATATAGAGTGTTTTTGTCGTTAAATTAAAGACAGTTTGATATAACGTATAATAAAATCCATTGTCAGAAGGGCGAACAGCGCCTTTTGGTACACTCACATGGTCTAAAATTCTAAATGCATCTAAGATAGGATGATCATCGCTATCTGGTAATAAGTGATGAACAAGATAAGCTGCGCGAACAAAACGTTCGCCAGATGTATACCCTCCAGGTAAACCGAATGTGCCATTCATATTCCCTAAGTTAAATTGTTTTGAAAATGTATTATCAATTTTATATGGTGTCACATGCATATAGTGTTTCAAATTTTCATAATGCCAATTTAAATCTGGGTTATTTGTGAGTACGCCAATTGGATTATCAATCACTACGATACGTCCTTCAACAAATGTCACTTCCACAGTTCTGCCTGTCGCATCAGATAAATGATAATGTAATGGAGGAACTTCGTTAATATCACTATATGAATAGGCTACAACGTTAACATGTTTCGCATTTTCAATAAGTTCTTCAATATTTCTGTTATAGCCGAGCGCCCACACAAGGACTTCTGTTTGCGAAATATTGATATAGCCGTCACGAATGTCTGTCGCATATGACGCATATCCACGATCGTATTGATTTGACATGGCAAGTCCATGTTCATTGACGCCATCTCCAAAAACAAAACCTTCCATATCAGAACCAGCACCTGCAAAGGCATATAACGTTTTCCCTTTATAGTCGACATGCGATTTAAAGGAGTATCCTCGAGGTTGAACTGCAGGAAAGCCATTCAAAGGGTAATCGTAATCCATCGTTCTTCCAAAAATAACATCTCCATTGCTGGCTCGAAATGTAATGCCTGTACACATATCGTCGTCTCCTCGTAAATTAATTTTTAATCGCTATTTTAAAATATAAACCTAAAATAAATGTTAACACATAAGCAACGCCACTAATTACATATGCCCACATCACTCCTTGATTATCTACAACAAGTGAAATACCTAAAGTACCAAGTGAGAAAAATACACTGCTTAATAAATTATTCAGTATATAGGTGGAGGTCAGGATTTCTTTTGGTACTTCACGTTGTACAACTGAGTTTAAAGAAATATAGCGTGAATCTTCGAAAATCCCCATTAATAATGAAATTAGTAAAGCAAGTAACACAGATTTATGTAGGATAAAGCTGACATTAATAAACGCTAATATGAGCGGAATGTAAATAATAACAGGGTAACTTATTTTTGTGAAAAATTGATCTTTACCATTTATCCATAATCCAGCAATAATCGTCCCACTAAAGAAGGCAGCATTGATGAGTCCAAACCAAAAATCATCGACATGTAAAAATGTTCTCGTATATGTAAGAATAATTGCAGCAACCCAAATGGATGTTGCGACAGATTCGAAAATTGTAGATAGATTTAGATATAAACTCAGTTTATTGAAATAGTTATGACGTAATACAGTTTTAAAGCTATTTAATATATTTTCTTTTTCATTATTATAAATATGCCGTTCTGAAAGTTGAATAATAAAGAAGTAGGATAGGATTTCTAGTACAAGCGCAAATAAAAATAAATATTTAGCGCCAATCAGGCTCATCAGAAATCCACCTAATGTCCATGTCGACAATTGAACAATGCTACTCATCATATTCATTAAAGCGTTTGCCGACGTTATGTATTCTTTCTTTTCAATAAAAGGAATCATCGCATTCTTAATTGGATTGGTAAAGCCATCAAATAGAGCATTTATAAATAGTAGAATAAAAATAAATATTGGAGATTCCTCGAATATAAGTAGACTTGCGATGATGGATAGACTCACAAGTTTAAGCCCTTGGAAAATCCACAATACTTGTTTTTGAGTAAAATACTGATAAATATAATTTGAAATAAAGCTACTAACAAAGAGTCCGGAAGTAAAAATAATTGGAATCATAGAAGCGGCAGTCGTTTTTGAGGTTATACTATATACTACCGAAATTAAGCCGACAACGATTAACACGTCTCCAGTATTTGCGAATAGCTGACTATAAAAAAGATGGAAGTAATCTTTACTGTGCTTCTTCATAACAATCACCTTATGTAAGTTTCAATTTAAGTTATTATAGCACAGTAAGTATGTAAAAGTACCCTTTAAAAGTAGGTTGATACTTATAAAGGGTACATATCATTATGCGTGAATATGTTCAGGAACATCTTTAAAGTTCTCTAAACGACGATTCCATTCCTCATCACTAATATGGTGTTTTGCAACGTAGCGATTACGTTTATGTTTAGCACAGTCATATGAACATGCGCCAAGATATTTTGCTTCATTTTCTTCGGATACTAAAATTTGTTTATTGCATTCTGGATTTGCACAGTTAATATAACGTTCGCATGGTGTGCCATCAAAGTGTTCTTTACCAATCACTGTTTTGTCTACATGGTTAACATCGACACTAATACGTTCATCGAAGACGTACATTTTGCCATCCCAGTACTCACCTTTTGTTTCTGGGTCTTTACCATACGTAGCAATACCGCCATGTAATTGTCCTACATTTTCAAAGCCTTCTTTTACAAGCCAGCCTGAGAATTTTTCACAACGGATACCACCCGTACAATAAGTCACAATGTTTTTACCGTCTAATTTTTCTTTATTTTCACGAATCCAATCTGGTAAATCTCTGAAGCGTGTAATATCTGGACGAATGGCACCGCGGAAATGACCTAAGTCAAATTCATAATCATTACGTGCGTCTAAAATAACAGTGTCATCATCTTCTAATGCAGCTTTAAACTCACTAGGTGAGTAATATTTACCAGTTGTCACACGTGGATCAACATCATCTTCTAATCCTAAAGCAACAATTTCTTTTCTAGGACGTACATGCATTTTTTTGAATGCATGGCCCTCAGTTTCATCAATTTTGAAAGTCATATCTTTAAAACGTTCATCTGCATGCATATGTTCAATATATTTATCTGTATCTTCTTTTGTACCAGATAATGTACCGTTGATACCTTCTGTAGATACTAAGATTCTACCTTTTAAGTTATGTTCTTTACAAAATGCTAAATGTTCAGTAGCAAATGTGTCAGGGTCATCAATTGTTGTATATTTGTAATACAATAACACTCTATAATCCATTTTCTGATTCTCCTCTAAAAGTTAATTTATCTGTATGTTAAACGTATCTAAATTGTTATTTATATAAAAATCGACATTATAATATTTTAACAAAATTATAACTTCTTTCAATATTTGCGCTCATAAATCAGTCAATTGACCTATACAAGGAGAATCATTTTACTTATTGAAATCGATTACATATAGTAAGCTTAAGTTTAGAATGTTTCAAGCGTATAATAAACTATGTAAATGAATGACATAAGGAGGCTTATTTAATATGTTGGATAATAAATTACCTAAATTAACGTATAGTGGTAAATCTAAAAGTGTAGTTCCTATTGTTTCTGAAAGTGAATTACAAACAGTTACAGCTGAACTATGGTTAGAAATTTCAGATGAAGGACTTCAACTTGAAGGACTTATTTTTGATAGAGAACATAACTTATTTTTATGTGAAGTATTTGGTGGAAAGATTTTCAAAGTTAATCTACCAAGCAAAGATATTTCTGTAGCGTTTCAATCAGAAAAACAAAATCCAGCTGCAGTAAAAATTCATAAAGATGGACGATTGTTTACATGTTACTTAGGTGACTTTGAATCTACAGGTGGTATTTTCGCAACAGATGAACATGGAGAACACTTTGAAGACATTATTTCAGAAATCAATACAGATTATTGTATTGATGATATGGTATTTGATAGTAAAGGTGGTTTTTATTTCACCGACTTTAGAGGGTATTCAACGAATCCTAAAGGTGGCGTCTACTACGTTTCTCCTGATTTTAAAACGGTGACACCCGTGATACAAAATATTTCTGTTGCTAATGGTATCGCACTTAGTACTGATGAAAAAGTACTGTGGATAACTGAAACAACGACGAATCGCCTTCACCGTATTCAATTAGAAGATGATGGTGTGACTATTGCACCGTTTGGAGCAACCATACCGTATTATTTTACTGGTCATGAAGGACCTGATTCTGTTTGTATTGATAGTGATGACAACTTATATGTTGCAATGTATGGACAAGGCCGAGTTCTTGTCTTTAATAAAAGAGGGTATCCTATTGGTCAAATCTTGATGCCAGGTCGTGATGAAGGGAAAATGTTGCGTTCTACGCATCCGCAATTTATTCCAGGTACAAATCAATTGTTAATATGTACCAATGATATTGAGAATAATTCAGAAGGTGGATCAATGATTTATACAGTAGAAGGTTTCGCTAAAGGACATGAAAGCTATCAATTTCAATCGTAAATAGCTATAAATTACAATTAAAAACATCCTTACTTATCGTAGTGAGGGTGTTTTTGAATTGTATTATTGTAGATAGGATTTTAATTAAAAAAAGATAAGTATCATGTGAAACATAAATAGATATCGATTATACTAAAGAAAAGAATAGGACATACATCATGTATGAGAGGAGTATTGGATGAAAGACAATTGGATAACACATAAAGCAGATAGTCTCGTAGGAACATTCTATGACCAACAATCATATCAATTTCAACAAGAAGGGTTTGAAACGACACTTTCCTTTGGAACAGCAGGTATTCGTGGTCAATTTGGTTTAGGTCCAGGACGTTTAAATCGATATACCATTCAACGTCTAGCTTTAGGAATTGCATATTATTTACAAGATAATATGGCACAACCTTCCATTGTCATTCATTATGACATTCGTCATTTATCAGCAGAATTTGCAGACATTATCGCACATATTTTAGCAACACATCATATAAAAGTGTATTTATCAGATACATATCAAACAACGCCTCAATTATCCTATGCAGTGAGGTTTCTTCAAACATCTGCAGGCATTATGATTACAGCCAGTCACAATCCTAAAGACTATAATGGCATTAAAGTGTATGGTGCTGATGGAGCACAGCTCGATGATATCGCCTCACTTGAAGTGGCTAATTATATTGAGCAATTAGATGATCCACTTCATTTAGAAATTGAATTAAATGAGGCGTTAATTAAAGAAAATATTTTACCCTTACCAGAAGAGATTAATAAATACTACTTTTCGGAAATTAGCCAATTGATTGGTGACATACCTCCATCAAACTTAAATGTGGTGTATACGAGTTTGCATGGTACAGGAACACCTATTATTCCGAAGGTGCTAAGCCACCTTCACTTTAATAACATTGAACTTGTTGACTCACAATGTAAAATTGATCCTGATTTTAGTTCTGTAAAAAGCGCCAATCCAGAAGAACATGAAGCGTTTGATTTAGCTATCAAACAAGCCCAATACTCTAAAGCTGATTTAATCATTGCGACAGATCCTGATGTGGATCGAATGGGATTCGTTGAACGAGATCATGATGGTCATATTCACTATTTTAATGGTAGTGAGATTGGTGCGTTAATGATTAAATATTTAGTTGATCATACGACGCTTCCTAAATATCCAGTCATGATTCAATCCATTGTAAGTGGTGAACTAGGAAAACGTTTCGCAAAGCAACATGGAGTCACTGTGAAGGAAGTCTTAATTGGTTTTAAATTTATTGCCAAGGCCATTCGCGAATTAAATAACGATGAAGCGTTTATCTTTGCTTACGAGGAAAGTTATGGTTATCTTGCGGGAGATTTTGTGAGAGATAAAGATGCCATTCAAATTGTGCCACTTGTGATCAAATATGCGTCAATTTTAAAAAATGAAGGCAAAACCTTACGCGATGCATTAACTGACATTTACGAAGAAATAGGATATTATTGTGACCAACCTATATCTAAAGTATTTGAAGGGCAAAAAGGTCAACAAGAGATTGCAACGTTAATGGAACATCTTCGTCAACACATTCCAGATACGTTGGGCGGATTAAAAGTGATAGCAGTTGAAGACTATCAAAGTCAAAAGAGAATCAATAAACGGGATGATAAAATTGAAACGATATCTCTGCCAAAGTCAAATGTGATTCGGTTGATCTTTGATGAGGGATTTGTTGCATTACGTCCTTCAGGAACAGAACCTAAACTCAAATTCTATCTTTCACTTAATGTTGACGATTTCGAACAAGTTTCGCATGATATCTATCAATATATATTTAATGATAATAAATAAAATAGAAAAATAAGTATAAAAAAATAACACCTTATATCGAGTCTTTATACTCATGATATAAGGTGTATTTTAATTAATATTTTCTTAAAAAGTCGAGTTGACGATGATACAATTTATCAGCAATATAAGCTTGGACGCGTGTAAGCACTTCTTCAATTTCTTGTGTCAGATTAGATAATACACGTACTGTAAAACCATGTGTAGGTAATTGCGTAATACCAATACGGCAATCGTATTGCTTTGTATAATCTTTAATTTCATCATACACATCTTCAATGAATTTTTGCGTTATATTAGGGTGTATACAATAAGCCGAACCAAGATGTGTATAGTTTTCCATATAGCCAATCGAACTCATTTTTGTTTCACTTGGGTGCATGCGTAAATTATCGTAGGTGATAAGCACATCATCTACATAAATTTCATTAATTAAATGCATGTAGTCGTAAGTGAATGGTGTGTCTTTTTCAGAATAGCCTGGGGTTAAAATATCGGTATAGAACATTGATGCACTTTTATCTAAATTAAAGACGTTATGTTGGAAAAACTTTGCTCTTTCATAAGCAATAATAGGATCTCCTACATATTCCATATAACCATCTTTTGCTATATTGAATGTTTGGTATTGTTTCACGCAATCGTTTAACGTCTTATATATTTTAGTTGCACCTTGAGAGGTCAAAGTGACTTTAGCATCTTCTTCAACATTAATATCCATACGATAACGATCGCCATCTAAATAACCACCGCCAACATTTACGATATAAAATGTTGGAATCGTAGAAAAATTTAAATAAATTGGACGAATAACCTTTAACGCTTTTTCGAAAAAGATATTACGGGCAACAGAACGCTCACCATTATTAAAAACAGTGAGATTCAATTGTCCAGTCCAAGAAGGTTTTGAATCGAATTGATGTTGTACCATTAAGCTAATCCTTTAAGTAATGCATCGCGTTCAATCCATTCAATGACATTATCTAAACCCTCGTCGGTTTTTAAATTTGTAAATGTGAAGGGACGATTGCCACGAAATGTTTTAGTATCTTCTGCCATTTGGTCAAGTGATGCACCAACAAATTCTGCTAAATCTGTTTTATTAATGATAAAGTAATCAGATTTAATCATACCTTGTCCACCTTTACGTGGAATTTTTTCACCTTGAGCTACATCGATGATATAAATAGAGAAATCTACTAATTCAGGACTGAAAGTAGCAGCTAAGTTATCGCCACCTGATTCGATGAAAATAAGTTCAATATCCTCATGACGATCTAATAATTCATCGATTGCAGCAAAGTTCATTGATGCATCTTCACGAATTGCTGTATGTGGACAGCCACCCGTTTCCACACCGATAATTCTATCTTCTGGTAAAACACCAGTATTCACTAAGATTTTTTGGTCTTCTTTTGTGTAAATATCGTTTGTAATCACGCCAATACTCATATCTTTTGATAGACGACGTACAAGTTTTTCAATTAATTGTGTTTTACCTGCACCTACAGGACCGCCTACACCAATTTTAATTGGATTTGCCATGTATATTACCTCCTATGAAATAAAGATTCTCACGTTTACGTTTTCATGCTCCATTTGATTCAGTTCTAAGCCAGGAGCTGTTAAACCGAAATCTTCTTCGCTTAATGTGAGAATGTGTTGTCGTGTCCGTTCGATATGTGGAATCATCTCCGTCACAACTTGTTGTCCTATTGTTTGACCTAAGGGAATTGCACGTACTGCATTTTGCGTTAAACTGGAAACATTCTGATATAGATAGTAATCAATAATCGTTTCAATATCGACGCCTAAATAATGTCCTAGCATTGTAAAACAAATAGCTGGATGCAGTTTTGCACGTTTATCTTTCATTTGTTGATGATACCAATTAATCCATGGACTATCATAAAGTTCTATAGCAAGTTTTACCATACGTGTACCCATTTGTTTAGTACCTACACGTGTTTCTCTTGGTAAACTTTGGACATAAATTAATTGATCAAGGTGTAATACTTTTTCTGTATCACCATTATTTAAAGCGTTATAAACTAAACGCATTGCAAGGCCATCTGAATAGGTTAACTGCTCATTTAGAAAGAGTTCTAACCATTCTCTAAATGATGTAGCATCATGAACTGTCTGACGTTGAATATACGTTTCTAGTCCAAATGAATGACTAAATGCGCCAGTAGGGAATTGTGAATCACAGAACTGAAATAGTCGTAAATGTGAATGATTAATCATGTGAGTGACCTATATGTCTGAAGGCTTTATTCACTTTTCGATCTTCATGGCTATAGGGAATACCTAGCGTTTTTAATAAATCTTCTACTAGGTAGTCATATTGTACAAGCATTTCAGTTTCTGTGAATTGCGCAGGTAAATGACGATTACCTAATTGATGCGCAATATCTCCCATTTCTTGTATGTTACGCGGCTTAATGACAAGTAAATCTTCCGAGTTTACATCTACTACAATCATATTGTTGTCATCTTGATATAAAATATCGCCATATTGTAAATCGATAGGTTGTTTTAAACGAATACCGATTTCATTACCGTGATCTGTTGTGACACGTTGAATACGTTTAACCAGATCAGAGTTTTCAAGATATACTTTTTCTACATGCTTTTGTTTTTCCTCTGCAGAAAGGTTAGCGATATTGCCTTGAATGTCTTCTACTATCATCTGAGTACCTCCTAGAATAAGAAGTATCTTTGTGCTAATGGTAATTCAGTTGCTGGTTCACTTGTGATTTTTTCACCATCTACAAATACTTCATATGTTTGTGGATCAACATCTAATTTAGGTGTTGCATCGTTATTTTTCATATCTTTTTTAGTAAGATTACGGATACCATGGACTGGTCGAACCATACGTTCTAAGTTTAGTTGGTTATAAATACCATTTTCGTATGCTGTTTTAGAAACGAATGTAATCGCAGTGTGTTGTTTATTTGCACCATATTGACCATACATTTTACGATATTTCATAGGCTCTGATGTTGGAATAGAAGCATTTGCATCACCATTCACAGCTGAGTTAATCAATCCACCTTTAACAACAAGTTCAGGTTTTATACCGAAGAAAGCTGGATTCCATAGAACTAAGTCAGCTAATTTACCTTTTTCGATTGATCCAACATAGTCAGAAATACCATGTGTAATCGCAGGGTTAATTGTATATTTTGCGATATAACGTTTAATACGATTGTTATCGTTATAGTCAGTATCACCTTCTAGAGCACCACGTTGTTCTTTCATACGATGAGCTACTTGCCATGTACGTGTAATGACTTCACCCACACGTCCCATAGCTTGAGAGTCAGAACTTACCATGCTAAATACACCCATATCTTGTAATACGTCTTCAGCTGCAATCGTTTCTTTACGAATACGTGAGTCTGCGAAAGCAATATCTTCAGGGATAGATGCATTTAAATGGTGTGTAATCATAACCATATCTAAATGTTCATCTACAGTATTATGTGTGTAAGGTAATGTTGGGTTTGTAGATGAAGGTAAAATATTCGGATACGATGCAGATTTAATTAAATCTGGCGCATGTCCACCGCCAGCACCTTCTGTATGGTACATGTGTAAAACACGGTCTTTTACAGCGGCCATTGTATCTTCCATGAACCCTGCTTCATTTAATGTATCAGCATGTAGAGCAATTTGTACATCAAATTCATCTGCTACATCCAATGCATGACTTAACGCTGAAGGAGTTGCACCCCAGTCTTCATGTACTTTTAAACCGATCACACCAGCATGAATTTGTTCAATTAATGCAGTGTGGTTTACAGCTTGTCCTTTACCAGTGAAACCAACATTAATTGGTAAATCTTCAGCAGCTTCTAGCATACGATGGATATGCCAAGGTCCAGGTGTAACGGTTGTAGCTTTTGCACCTTCTGATGCACCCGTACCACCACCGATATGTGTTGTCACACCACTTTCAAGCGCAACTTCTGCTTGTTCGGGGTTAATAAAGTGAACATGTGTATCGATACCACCAGCTGTTACGATTTTACCTTCAGCAGAGATAATATCAGTTGTTGAACCAATAATAATATCTACGTTATCCATGATATCAGGGTTACCTGCTTTACCAATGGCAAAGATATAACCATTTTTAACACCGATATCTGCTTTAACAATTTTGTCATAATCTATAATTAATGCATTTGTTAATACTAAGTCAGCCACTTTGCGGTCATCACGTGTAACGTTAGGGTTTTGAGCCATGCCATCACGAATAGATTTACCGCCACCAAACGTTGCTTCTTCACCGTAATTTGCATAATCTTTTTCAACAGTTGCAAATAAGTTAGTGTCACCTAGTCGTACTGCATCGCCAACAGTTGGACCATATAAACTTGTATACTGAGATTGAGTCATTTTAAAGCTCATTACTGTTTACCTCCCATTTTGTTCACATTTTTTTCGCCATTATCACCTTTTGGCGCAGCATATTCATCATTTTCACCAGTTGGACGATAAACGCGATCTTCGTCAATTTCACCGTTAACTAAACCTCTGAAACCATAAATTTTACGGTTACCAGCATATTCAACGAGTTGAACTTTTTTCTCATCACCAGGTTCAAAACGAACAGCAGCACCAGCAGGAATATCTAAGTGTTTCCCATATGCTTTTTCTCGATCAAATTTTAAACCTTCATTGGCTTCAAAGAAATGGAAATGTGAACCAACTTGAATTGGACGGTCTCCAGTATTTTTAACATTGATCACTGTTTCAAAATGACCTTGATTAATTTCAACTTCTGTATTTTTTATTTTAATTTCACCAGGTTTCATTTAAAAATCCTCCTTACACGATTGGATGATGAATAGTGATTAATTTAGTTCCATCTGGGAATGTTGCTTCAATTTCAATATCAGTCAACATGCTATCAACGCCTTCCATGACATCATCTTTATTTAAAATTTGTTTACCGTAACTCATTAAATCAGCTACAGTTTTACCATCACGTGCACCTTCTAGTAATTCATCACTAATAAGTGCTAATGCTTCTGGATAATTTAATTTTAAGCCACGTGCTTTACGTCGACGCGCTACTTCAGCAGCTACCACGATCATTAATTTATCTTGTTCCCGTTGAGTAAAATGCACTGTTATACCTTCTTTCTTTTAAAAATAAGTACTGCAACATTAATCATAAAACTGTAGAATATTTTTAACAAGTAATTTATCTTTTAAATTTATTTAAAATCACTTTTTAAATTAAATTTGTATATATTTTTAATGTTACAAAAGTGTTTAAAAGGTATAATAATTAGAAAGGAAATGAATAAAATAATAAAGGTGAGTTTATGAAATATGTAGAGATTTTCTTAAAAAATATTGCTCAAGTCGTATTTATGAATAATAAATGGTCAGGGCTGTGTATTCTTATAGGATTATTTATTGCAAATTGGAAAGTTGGATTAGGGGCAGCAGTGGGAAGTCTCATTGCACTTGTTCTAGCGCCGTACTTTAATTATAGTGAGGATGAAATCCATGATGGATTAGCTGGATACAATTCAGTATTAACAGCAATCGGGTTAGCATTATTCTTAGAAGTATCTTTAATGAACTGGATTGTACTTATTGTGGCGACCACTCTTACTTTACCAGTTGGAGCTGCAATCCGAGAAATTTTAAAACCATATGGTCTACCCATGTTAACTTTTCCATTTGTCTTTATGACTTGGTTAATTTTAGCAATGGGCATGCAATTTTCAAAAATGCATATCACAATAGATATTTTGCCTACTAAAATTAAACATCCAGACATCAGTCATTCACATGTGAATTTTATTAGCGGTATGATTACAAACTTTAGTGAAATTTTCTTAGTGACATCAATGATGGGTAGTCTGTTAATTATTATTGGCATTTTTATTGGTTCAGTAAAAGGCGGTATCTATGCGATAGTATCAAGTATTTTAGCAGTGGTATGTATCACATTACTAGGTGGAGACTATCCCACTATTACGGATGGATTGTACGGCTATAACTCAATATTAACGGGTATTGCGTTGGGTGCAACATTTAAAACAAAATTCAATCCGATCCTTGCAGTGATTACTGGCTTATTATTAACAGTAGTGATGCATGGTGCATTAGCTACAACATTAGCCCCAATTGGTCTTCCTATTTTCACTGCTCCATTTATTTTTGCAACGTGGCTTGTGATGTTTGCAGGTAAAGAGCAGCATGAAGTTAAAATCTAGAACCTATTAATGAGAGTGAGATCGCATTTATTTTTGAATGTGTTATCTCACTCTTTTTTATTATTTATGCTAATTTAGATATGATATGGATGAGAAAGAAAAAGGAGAGGGTTAGTATGAAACATATTTATGTTGTGGGAAGTATGTCGATGGATTTGGTTGTGTCGACTGACCAAGTGCCAAGTAAAGGTGAAACCGTATTAGGAAATACATTTTTCACTACACCAGGTGGTAAAGGCGCGAATCAAGCAGTGGCAGCAGCAAGGTTAGGTGACCATGTTCACATGGTAGGGTGTATTGGCGATGATACGTTAGGTAAACAAATTCTTGAAAATCTAAAGCATAATTATGTAAATGTTGAATATGTAAAAAAAGTAGAAGGACCTTCAGGTACTGCTCACATTACCCTAGCTGATAATGACAATAGTATTATTGTTGTCCCTTCAGCAAATCATAAAGTGACAGTTTCTTTGGTAGACTCAGCTTTGTCAAAAGCAAATAAAGGAGATATTGTGTTACTTCAACAAGAGATTCCAGCTGACGTTGTCGCTCACGCTGTTCATTATTGCTATGAACATGAACTCACTTCTATTTTAAATCCAGCTCCATATAGAGACATTTCAGATGATATATTGGAACAAGTGACATACTTAACACCAAATGAAACTGAAAGTGAAAATATGTTTGAAGGAGACATTGAACAAGCTTTAGAACGTTATCCTGATAAACTGATTGTGACACAAGGTGCATTGGGCGCTGTATTTTACGATGGTATAGAACAAGTTGAAATTCAAGGTATTGAACGAGAAGTAAAAGATACAACAGGGGCAGGGGATACATTTAATGGTGCGCTTGCAGTCGGATTACAAAAAGACTATTCACTTGCTAAAGCTATTGCATTTGCTAATGTCGCTGCTAGTCATTCAGTTACAGCACTTGGCGCACAAGGTGGTATGCCTACAATAAATGATATCGCTAAAGATTTAGATATGTAGTTGTTGTATATAAACGTGTTAAGTCAATTTTAAAATAAGCGTATTCAAAAGTTAATCAACATCTATTATAAATAATATAAAATTATTATATAATGTTGGAAGGTATTATAATATTTATATAACTTAAAGGAGTAACTATATGACTAAGAAATATTTACTTAGCACGCTTATTGTTTTAATATCTATATTTTTATGTGCATGTCAATTTTCAACATTGTCATCATCAAAGAAAGACACTAACAAGGATAAAGAAAACATCGCAAATATGTATGCGAAAAAAAGTACTCAGAATAAAAAAGATTGGAAAGTGTATCAAGGTGATATTGCACATGTATTTTATCATCCAGTGATTACTGAACCTAAAGTAGCTTTTACACAAGAGAAGAATCAAGCTAAGGGTAATTTTGATTGGATGATTACAGCTGATGAGTTTAAGCGTTCATTAAATGAACTTTATAAACACCATTACATATTAATAGATCCACATGAGGCTTATGATTTAAAAGGGAAGACAGTTACTAGAAAAGAATTAAAATTACCTAAGGGTAAGAAACCATTAATTTTATCCATTGATGATATGAATTATTATGAGTACATGAGAGGTCATGGATATGCAGATCGTTTAGTGCTAGATCAGAAACAACACGTCGTTTCTGAAACTAAAGATAAAAATGGTAAGGTAACAACAAGTGAAACAAATGATATTGTACCTATATTGAATCAATTCGTGAAAGACCATCCTGACTTTTCACTCAATGGTCAAAAAGGCGTCGTTGCGCTAACAGGATATAATGGCGTGTTAGGTTATCGAACAAATGAGTTAAATAATAAAGATTACCCAAAACGTAAAAAAGAGGCTGAAAAAGTAGTCAAAGCAATGAAACGAGATGGTTGGACATTTGCAAGTCATTCATGGGGACATATCGATTTTGCAAATAGCTCATATCATCAAATTGTTCGTGACACGAAACGTTGGAAAAAAGAAGTAGAGCCAATTATAGGAAAAACAGATTTATTTATATATCCACACGGTGCTCAAGATAGAGGTTCTAAAGCATATCAATATCTTGTTCATGATGAAGGATTTAAATTTTTAGCAGGTGTAGGACCAAATAATTTTACAGATATCGTCAATGATAGTGTCTATCAAGATCGTGTTGCGATTGATGGGTTAAATTTATATGATTTTAAATATAAATTAAAGCCATTTTTAGATCCGAGTAAGGTGTATAGTGAGAAAGATCGTCAATATTTTAAAGGAGATAAATCCTATCAATAGTATGCTATAAACAAAAGAGTTGGACAAACTTCGTAAGACCATTTGTTCAACTCTTCTTTATTTTATAATTAAAGGATATATATTAGATACTTAGTTGTAATTCGCCTATAAAGTTGTTATAAAATATATTATACAATATTATAAAAATAAAAAGTAGGTAATATAATGTTTTTGAAAGTAACACAAAGTATTGGAATACTTAGTTTATTTACATTATTAGGAACTTCAATCTCTCATGCAGCAGAAACACCTGTTGATATTACAAATAAAGAAAGTAATGTCGCAGTAAGTTCAAATTATGAACCTGATGGTGTAACGCTTACGACACAACAAGGCCAAATATTATATAATTTCCAAGGAAATAAAGAAGCGGATCCTGCTTCTTTGTCTAAAATGATGACCATCTATTTAACATTAGAAGCAGTTCATCAAGGAAAACTTAAGTTAGACGATAAAGTTAAAATCACGAGCGCATATGATCAATTATCTAAAAAGCCAAATTTAACGTCTGTCCCTTTAAATCAAGGTCAAATATATACTATTAAAGATTTATTAGTACAGGCAGCCTTACCTTCAAGCAATTCAGCTGCGATGATTTTAGGAGAACAAGTGAGTGGCAATACGTCAACGTTCACAGACAAAATGAATGCGCAAGCTAAGGCTTTTCATATGAAGCATACATATTTTGTGAACCCAGCAGGTGCTGCTAATGATTTACTTGGACAACAAGCACCAAAGAAATATAAACAGGATATTTATCCTAAAAGTACGGCAGAAGATATTGCGATATTATCTCATCACTTAATCGCCAAACATCCAAAAATTTTAAACATAACGCAACTTAGTCAAGATACTCAAAAAGGTTATACTTTTAACAATACTAATTTATCAATTAAACATAAGCCACTTTACTTAAAAGGTACAGATGGATTGAAAACGGGTACGAGTGATAAAGGATATAATATTGCTTTAACTAATCAACAGAATTACCTTCGACTCAATGAAGTGGTTATGAATGTGGCACCGTATATGGATAATAATGCCAAATACAATCGTAATCGAATAGGGAATGCGATTTTTAAACATTATCGTAAAGAATATGAATACAAAAAAGTGTTATCTAAAGGAGAACATAAGATTGACGGTAAGACATATAAAGTAGATAAAAATTTATATGATACCGTTCCTAAAGATAATAAAAAATGGGATATACGAATCAATAAAGATGGAAAAGCCTATGTGCACTATAAACGTGATTTCTTACCAGAAACGACGTATCCGCGAGTAAATGCTAAAAAAGTATGGAAATGGTTCTAAATAAAAGCGGGATACACTTTAACGTACTATTAAATGTGAGATTAATATCAAACAATTTAATAAGTCAGTACGATATTTGTTTCCCGCTCTTGTTTTATTTTAATAACTTTAAATGAACTTCTCTCGCTCCACAAATCATGGTAACGATATCTGAAGACACTTCATCAATGGATTGTTGGCCATACTGAATCCAGTTTAGAATAACGCTTAAAATGCCTCCAGTTAGAAATTCTCCATAAATGAACTCATCTATATAAAATTGTCCAATTTGTTTATCAAATTCAATTTGTCGTTTAACCACTGCATAAATTTGATTATATAAAATTTGATAAACTTCACTATAAATATTGATAGAAATGACACTTTTTACCATTGCTTTGTTATCACTAATGAAAAGTAAAATATCTTTCATAAATTTATTGAAAAATTGTCTCGGATCTTTTGGATCAATTTCAGGCAAATGTAACGTTCGAAAATATTCAATTAATGTACCAACAATATGATTAAGTAAATCATACTTATCATTGAAATGACGGTAAAATGTAGAACGACGTACATTTGCTTTTTCGCATAAATCTTGAATGGTGATATTGTCAAAAGATTTCGTTTCAAGCAAATCTGAGAACGTAGTAATGAGTGCTTTTTTTGTTCGTTGTACACGTAAATCTTGATTATTCATGCTGTTCACCTCTTATTTAGGACATTTTATCAAAAATGTCACTTAAGTTACATTTTTGCTTAACTGACTCACAATAATATTTTATAAAATGATTATAATATAAGAGAAGGGTAGATTAATTTCTAAAGCATTTACTTATAGTTTACTACTTTTCATAGATTACTTAAAAATATAAATAAAATGGGAAGTGAATCATATGTACTATAGTAATGGAAATTATGAAGCATTTGCATGTCCGAAAAAACCTGAATATGTTGCACAAAAATCTGCTTATCTTATTGGCTCTGGATTAGCATCTTTAGCTGCTGCATGTTTTTTAATTAGAGATGGGCAAATGGATGGGTCAAACATTCACATTTTAGAAGAATTATCTAAATCTGGTGGAAGTTTGGATGGTACTGAACTTCCAATGAAAGGCTACGTTATGCGTGGTGGTAGAGAAATGGAAAATCATTTTGAGTGTTTATGGGATTTGTTCCGCTCCATCCCATCACTTGAAATTGAAGATGCTTCAGTTTTAGATGAGTTTTATTGGTTAAATAAAGAAGATCCAAACTACTCAAGATGTCGTGTTATTGAAGAAAGGGGTCAACGATTACCTACAGATGGAGACTTTACTTTAACTAAACAAGCCATGAAAGACATACTCCATTTATGTATGATGAAAGAAGAAGATTTAAATGATGTGAAAATTTCAGATGTCTTGTCAGAGGATTTCATGAATTCAAACTTTTGGATTTATTGGAAGACGATGTTCGCTTTTGAACCTTGGCATTCTGCAATGGAAATGCGTCGTTATTTAATGAGATTTGTGCATCACATTGGAGGTTTAGCTGATTTTAGTGCCTTGAAATTTACTAAATACAATCAATATGAATCACTCGTACGCCCTATGATTGCATACTTAACGTCTCATGGTGTGCAATTTGAATACAATGTTCAAGTGCTTGATGTTAAAGTAGATGTGACTACCAAAGACAAAGTTGCTAAAACAATTGAACTAAAACGAAATGGTAATAAAGAAACAATTCAACTCACACCCGATGATCTTGTATTTATTACGAATGGTAGTATCACAGAAAGTTCAACTTATGGCGATAATCACACACCCGCGCCTCCTACAAAAGACATTGGCGGAAGTTGGAATTTATGGCGGAACTTAGCTAAACAAAGCCCTGAGTTTGGCAATCCCGAAAAATTCTATAAAGATTTGCCAGATAAAAGTTGGTTCGTCTCAGCAACGGTAACGACAAATAACAAGACGGTCATTGAAGCTATCGAACGTTTATGTAAACGGGATCCATTAGCTGGAAAAACAGTTACAGGTGGGATTATCACAGTGAACGATTCTAAATGGCAAATGAGTTTTACTGTGAATCGTCAACAACAATTCAAACAACAACCTAAAGATGAAGTGAGTGTATGGGTATACGCTTTATATTCAGATGAGAAGGGCGATTATATCCATAAACCGATTGTTGAATGTAGTGGTCATGAAATATGTCAAGAATGGTTATATCATATGGGATTACCTATTGATCAAATAGAATGCCTCGCAACACAACATTGTAATACGATTCCTGTATATATGCCTTATATTTGTTCATATTTCATGCCAAGAGCGATTGGCGATCGACCACTTGTTGTCCCTCAGCACTCTCGTAACTTAGCCTTCATTGGTAACTTCGCAGAGACAGAAAGAGATACAGTGTTTACTACAGAATATTCTGTAAGAACAGCGATGGAAGCAGTTTATCAATTACTGGACATAGATAGAGGTGTTCCAGAAGTCATGGCGACAGAATTTGATATTCGTGTCTTATTAGATGCGATGTATGAACTTAATGATCGTAAAGACTTGAAAACATTAGCCGAGCAAAATAAAATACAACAAGTTGCATTACACACGTTCTTGAAAAAAATAAAAGGTACGTTTGTAGAAGAACTCTTGACGCAACATAAATTATTATAATAGTGTGTAGGTAAATGTTAACCCCCGCGTGTTTGAGAGCATGCGGGGGTTAAATCATTATTATTCAATATATCGTCTTAAATGTTTTGCTGTAACAGAGTTGTTAATATCTAGGAGTCCTTTAGGTTCTCCAGCATACAATAATTGTCCTCCATGTTTACCAGCAAATGGTCCAATGTCAATAACCCATCTGCTTCTGTCATCATTGTTAAATTATGCTCGATTAAAATGACAGTATTCCCTTCATCAATCAAATGATTAAAGCATTCAATGAGAATAGGTAAATCGTCTTCATGAAGTCCTGTTGTAGGTTCATCAAAAATAATTGTTTTTTCAGTAACGTCTTCTGTAAGATAACGACTTAATTTAACACGTTGTGTTTCCCCACCAGAAAGTGTGTCTAGAGATTGACCTAAAGTCATATAATTTAAACCAGTATTTGAGAGTGCTTGAAGTGGGTGCAGAATATTTGTATGACTTTCAAATTTTTCGATTGCTTCATCTACAGTTAAATCTAAAATATCTGCAATAGAATCTCCGTTTTTTGATTAATACATATAGCATCTTCATTTTGTTCAAAAGCTGTGGTAATAAGTGAGCTTTTTCCTGAACCAGCAACGCCGGTAACTACAGTCATCGCATGTTTAAGAAGTTCAGTTGAAATATTTTTTAAGTTATTTTGTGTTGTCCAATAATTTCGATATCGGACATAGTTTTTAACTCATTATTGTTATTACGCGACAGTAGTAAATTTATTCACTTTTCTAAAGGAAGAATAGCAACGTCAAGATTAAAATAGGTCTTAAAAAAATCTTTATAATTTTCACGTGTGATAGCGAACTGCTCTTTTTTATATCTTTTAGTAAGAGTAAGGTGATTATAAGACATTGTAGCTCGACCGAAATGTTGTGGCTTTGTAATCATGAGTTGCTTTACAAATATAGATTCAGGATGTGAGGTATTGTAGTTAATCATTTCATCAAAATCATGAATATCATGAGAAATAAACTCTGCTTTATAACGTGTTACCCACATTGTTTCTTCCAGTTTTTGAAGAAGATACGTCGCAGGGGTTTCAAAAATGGCACGAAATTGACCTGTCTTTTCAAACACAGTTTGTGTTGCTTCAATTGAAGTTATTGGGAGTGCTTGTAACGGTAAATCGCCAAATCCCACATCAGCAATATAGTAAACGTTGTTAATAAGAACAACTAGTGATAAATGAGATCCTTTAGGACTGTAGTTGCCATTAGGCTGATGAACGGTTGCTGACATTCGAAACACTTTAAAACCTTTAGCTTCTAAGTAGCTACCGAAAAAGTGGTTCATTTCATAGCAAAACCCACCACGATGTTGATATATAAATTTATTAAATAAATGATCTAAATCGACTGAAATCTTTTCTTTATTTTGAACACTAATATTTTCAAAAGGAACGGTTAGCATAAAACGTTCCATGTAATAGTTAAGTGCATCTAAAGTAGGGTGAGGATAACGTTGAGACTCAATATTTAAATAATCTTCAATTGCTTTAATATCCATAATTTTTCCTCCTTAATCGTTATGTACCAAAATATAAAATAGAACAAACGTGTGTTCTTCAATGAACACACGTTTGTTATTATAGTTCTTGTTTCTTAAAAATAGATAGTGATGAAAAATAAGAAATGACAAAAATAATAAAGCCAAGCAATGCATAACTACCAGTTGCTACTAGAACGAGTGGATTTGAAGCAATTTTACTCATTGAACCGGCTTGTACAAGTATTGGCATAATAGCAAAGAACCACATGGATAAAAATAATGCAACAGCAACAACTGCTGTAGTAAGCATAATGACATTTGAATTCTCAGGACCAAATTTAAATGTGAGTGGAAACATTAATGCATACGTACAAGCCATCCCAATACCTATGAATGCTGAAAATAATGTAACCATAATATCTTGAGTCACGATAAGACAAATGATGGCGCCAATCATTAAACCAAGTAAAATGAGTAAACCATAAAAAGCAAAGTATGCTTTTACATAAGTATTTCTATGTGTAGGGAGGGTAGATACATAGTACATCCATTTAGAATCTTTTTCACGTTTTAAGTTATCTGCTACGGGAGATAATAACATGACCATTAGCATGAAACAACACATCATTGGACTAAAAAACGCAAACACAATACTTAATATGAGACCAATAATTAAATAGGTTATGAGAGGTTTTTTAGAAGCATAAAAACTACTAAGTATAAGCCCTTTCATTATTTATCACCTCGCATAATTAATTTTGTAGCATCATCAATACTTTGAAGCGGGCGTGCTTGTTCAAAGTGTTGACGTTGCTTGACTAACGTTTGACGTTGACCATGACGTATTCGTGAAGCAATGATTACCTCTTGAGGTAAGTCTAAAGGGGAAGTTTCATCTGTTTCGATAATGCCATAATCAGTTAGTAATATATGTTTGTCTTCTTGTAAAAGAATATGACCATCGCGCATAAAAATAAGTTTTGTAGCAAGTTGTTCCATATCCTCTGAAATATGAGATGAAAGTAAAATACCATGCCCTTTTGATACATAATCTTCGAGAATTTCTAACACTTCTTCTCGTCCTGAAACATCCATACCAGCTGTTGCTTCATCTAAGATTAATAATTTTGTCTCATGAGAAAGTGCGATGGCTAATGCTGCTTTCATGCGCATCCCTCTAGAAAAAGTAGAAATTTGATTATTTTTAGGTAATTCAAATGATTGAATAAGATTGAAAAATTGATCACTATTCCAATGTTTAAAAATATTTAAAAATACTTTATCAATCTCTGTTATTGTCAATTTATTCGGTACGCGTAAATCATCAAAAACGACACCCACGTGCTCCTTATAATCTTTATCTTTTTCAGAAATAATTTGATTGAAAAAAGAAATCTCTCCTGAATCTTTAAATCGATTACCCACTAATGTGTTAATAAGGGTAGATTTACCTGACCCATTTTTACCAATTAAGCCAATGACCTCTCCTGGATTTAAAGTGAATGAAATATCATTTAATTCGAAATTTGAATTCTTATACGATTTATTAAGTTGTTGTACTTGAAGTAAATGTGTCATCTAATGATCCTTTCTTTATAGAAATGAAAACTATGAATGATAAAATTTATATGTTTTTAATAAATGACTAAATCCATTATAAATAAACAAAATGATTAAAATAAAGATTCCTAACGTTTGAGAATGTCCTGTTTCTAACGAATAAAAACCTAAAAATATTGCGCCAATCATAATTAAAGATAGGTTAATATAGAATGTTTTGAACAAAGAGTTAAAGTAAATATGTCGTTCTCCTTCGTCTAAAATGTTAATTAATTTCTCAGAATAATTTTTTTCCCCTAATTTGGGATAGCGAGAATCAAATTTACGATAAAACAATCCTGTAATTACCGAGGAAATAATCGTTGTCATAAAAGGGAGTAATGCCCAACTACTAGCACTAGAATTTCCATTTCCTAAGACAATGATAAAAAGAGCAATAAAGCTAATTGTTAATTCTAGATAATAAATAAATGAATTTTGCATATATGCTAAATTAGCTTTCTTATCATATGAATCCGCCTCATCTTCATCAATATGTGTTTCGGATAAACGTTTGTAATGAACGGCCTTTTTTTGAATCATAATTAAATACATACTTAAGACTAGGATAAGTGCCACACAGATTAATGAGATTAAAATGACATTTGAATGTGTAGCATAATGATAATTTCCAAAGAAGTGAAAGCTATGGTTGTAGTCAATGAATAAAGCTATACATCCTCCAATCAGTCCGCCAATTAACAAAGTGATTATAAAACGACCTATTTTCATAAATCTTCCTCCTCAATTATAAAGATAGATTCAACAGGTTCATTAAAAATACGAGCTATTTTCATAGCAGTTAAAATAGAAGGTGTAAAGTCATTTCTTTCAATGAGAGATACAGTTTGACGTGAGATGCCTGCTTTTTTAGCAAGTTGCGTTTGATTATAACCTTCTCTCGCTCGTAATTCTTTCAATCGATTTCGCAATCATCATCATCTCCTCACAATTAGTGTATATTATTATAGTCATTTTGACAAATATATTTGTCAAAAAGTGTTCAAAGTAAATTATAGGTGAGACTAACGGTTGTCTGACGTTAGACGCTCGGATGTCTAAAGCGTCTTACTATTTAACACTATCCATTGTGCAATGTCTTCAAGATTATAAAGCTTGATAATATCTTGATATATATCTTCTAAATTTATTTCAGAAAGTGTAGAAATCAATGTATGTTCAATATGATTTAAAGCTATACTGATGTTACATTGTTGTGCTTTGTGTCCTTCTTTTTCTCCTAAAAAGTTGGTAAGTAAATGTTGACTTGAGAAGATATTGCCACGACCTTCAATAGCTAAAAAGACATCGTAAAAAGTAATATCTTTGAGTTTTTTTCTAAGTGTAAATCCTCCATTTTTACCAGTTGTTGAATATACTAAATTTTCTTTTACTAATGCTTTTACTATTTTTTTCAAGTAAGAATCAGAAACTTTAAGTCGCTTGCTTAAAGCGGTAGATGTCATTACTGATTGATGAGGGAGTTGATTTAAAATTAATAAGACATATATGGCTTGTTCCCAACCGGTAGATAATTTCATATATAAGCCTCCTATCAAATCCATTATATAATATTTTTATATTATATTTAAAAAATAAATTAGTTAATATATAATTGTATTTAAAGACAAAATATATCTCAATTATCTTTAATTAAAAATAGGGAGACGACAGCAATGAAAAAACATCTAAATACTTCAATAACATTTTATATGTCTATTCTTTTTACGACTATTTTTATGGGATCATCTTTTCCAACTGGCAAATATTTAATTTCAAATGAACATGTTCCACCTATGCTTCTTGGTGGATGGCGATTTGTTATCGCGGGAAGTATGATGTTAATCCTTACATTTACGAGAAAAGGGCCATTCTACCCACAAGTAAAGGGAATAGTTATAAAGGATTTATATTAGTGTTCGTTATTGGACTTTTACAAACAGCAGGGACGATGGGATTATTAAATTTTGCAATGGCATTTGGCGTGTCTTCTTCTATATCATCTATTCTATTATTTACGAATCCGCTATGGCTGGCCTTTTTAGCCCATTTTATTTTAGATGAAAGGTTAACAAAAATTAAAATTACTTCACTTATACTTGGTGTGTTTGGAGTAGGATTATGTCTCGGATTAGATGAAACATTACTTGGATGGGGAACGCTTTTTGCACTAGCTGGTTCATTATGTTGGTCAATCAATACAATAGTGACAAAAAAGGTAGTGTTTGACAAAGGGCCCTGGGTTTTAACAGGATGGCAACTATTATTCGGTGGTATGTTTATGCTGATAATGAGTCTCGTTTTAAAAGAACATTATACACTTAGTTCGCTTAATCATTGGGGATGGATATGGTTCTTTTGGCTTATTATTCCAGCTTCTGTAAGTTCATTTGGATTATGGTTTTATAGCTTAAGCCAACGAGGGGCAACTACGGCGAGTAGTTTCTTATTTTTAGTACCCCTATTTTCGACACTATTTTCAATTATAGAATTAAGAGAGCCCTTCACGCTTCATTTAATTTTAGGAGGTTTATGCGTTGTTGTGGCATTAATGTTAATTCATCGTCAACCGAGGAAAAATATTTTATAAAATACAATATTCAATACATTGAATATAAATATATATATTAATAGAAATTAGGTTATATAAAACGTTAGTTAAGCCTTTTGAAGTTGTCTTAATTTTAACATAATGAAAAAATATGAAAACTTGTCATTACTATATTTTTGAGAAATAAAAAATTTTAAAAAATCTCTTCACAGAGAATATAATTTTGTGTAGTATATCTTTCATATGATTTTTAGAGAGAAAAAGGAGGAAACAATAATGAAAGATAACAGAATGATGTTCTTCATATTTATGTTAGGTACATTTACAGTTGGAATGGCAGAATATGTTGTTACAGGATTATTAACTCAAATTGCAAGCGATATGAAAGTGCCTATTTCGAGTGCAGGGTTATTAATTAGTGTGTATGCAATTAGTGTTGCATTAATCGGTCCATTAATGCGTGTATTTACTCTAAAAGTGCGCGCACAACGTTTACTCCCAGTATTGGTGGCCATTTTTATTATAAGTAATATAATAGGGATGTTAGCACCGAATTTTCCAATATTACTGTTATCTCGATTATTGTCAGCCTCTATGCACGCGCCTTTCTTTGGCGTATGTATGAGCGTAGCTGCAACTGTTGCGCCTCGAGGTAAACAGCCTCAAGCCATTGCTTTAGTACAAGCGGGCTTAACTATTGCGGTAATGATTGGTGTACCATTCGGTTCATTTTTAGGAGGATTCGCGAACTGGCGTTTTGTCTTCGGCGTGATGATTCTTTTAGCCGTTATTTCAATGATAGGTATGATTAAATTTGTACCAGATATCTCTCTAAGTACAGATGCGAATGTTAAAAAAGAAATGAGTGTGTTTAAAAACCCTCATATTTTAATTGTAATGGCAATTATTGTCTTTGGTTATTCAGGCGTATTCACAACTTATACGTTTATGGAGCCAATGATTCATAAATATGCACCATTTGGAATTGTTGGTTTAACTGTATGTTTATTTATGTTTGGCCTTGGCGGTGTGGTTGGTAACTTGCTTACAGGTAATGTACCAGAACATAAACTTACCCAGTACTTGTTCTATACCTTTGTGTTACTTTTTATAACGATTGTTTTATTTGTAACAGCAGTGCATAGTGCGATTTTAGCAATTATTATTTGTTTCTTATTTGGTTTCGGCACTTTCGGTACAACGCCTCTATTAAATAGTAAAGTGATTTTAAGTGCACATGAGGCACCGTTACTTGCAAGTACACTTGCAGCTTCAGTCTTTAATATTGCAAACTTTTTAGGTGCAATCGTGGGATCAATACTATTATCAATGGGATTCCCATATCTTACGATTACATTTGTATCAGGCGGGATCATTATCTTAGGAATTATAATTAATACAATTAATCATTTTTATGAAAAAAAACATATAACGTTTAATCACTAATAAAAAGCGTTCTAAATTGGACTTTTTCAATTTAGAACGCTTATTTGCTATTCAGGTTTAACTTTTAATGTTGGTTCATACATTTCGTGATTAAAATGATTTTTAGAAAATTGACGTAAATCATTGATGAAATGTGAAATGTTTTTATCTAATTTATCTTTCGTTTTCACAATGATTGTACGGTCGAAATCACTTTTTTCAAAATAATCTCCATAAATACGAGCAGCTATAGAAAATTTAGAGATATAACTTTCAAGTGTTTCATAACAATTTAATAACGCACGAATAGGTGCATTGGCTTCTTCCTCGTGATGGCTCATTGTCCCTAACAACTCTTGGATTTGATGATCTAGTTTGTTAAATAATTGGGTAATATCTTCACAATATTCTAATGTTTGTTGTTTATTATATTTTGCGCCTTTTTCACCTAAGTCAACCTTACATATTTTTGAGGCTTTATAGGCGGTTAGGTCAATCATACTCATGATGTCATTTTTATAATCTTCCTTTTTTTCCGCTTGTTGTTTTGTAAATTGATATTTAATACCTAAAAATGTTCCAATAAGTGCGAAAACACCACCTACGATTGCTGCTAAAAATTCACTCAAGTTTCTCAATCCTTTCAATAGTAGTCAACTATATTTTACACCATAAAATGTAAAGTGAATGTTAAAGAACAACCTTAAAATCGACAACTTGAGGAATACGAGATAAATCGTGGTGCGTCATATAATCAATTAGTACTTGTGCGCCTTCTTCTTGAATATCTTTAACGACTGGCGCTTCTGCAAACATTTTATAATCTCCGCCTCCAACTGCACGATAGTTGTTCACACATATGGTATACGTTTTTGTGTCTTCTAAAGGTGAATCGCCGACTTTAATATCTGAAACACGTTGTCCTATAGGTGCACCAGCATGAATGGTATAAGAGATTCCTCCATACATATCATAATTAAAATGTTGAGGTTTTGGAGATAAAAATGTGTCACTGACTGTGATTTCATTATTGTCACTTACACTAAAATAACTTGCTGATTTTTCTAAAGCAGCTTTAATTCCTTTGCCATTAAGTTCTAAAACTTGGAATGTGTTAGGAAAAGGATAGTTATTAATGATATCTCGCATTGTGACTTGTTGATTAAAGCCTTTAGCTGAATCAAATAGTGCAGTGCTTGCTATATCTGCACCACTTTTTTCTAACAGAATATAATTTATCAGATTAATAAGTGAATGAGGGTGCGTTCGAGCTTCGAATTGATGAGTTACTAGCATTGGTTCTGATAATGTTGTAATGTCCGTATCAAGCCAATCTTCAAGTTCATTTAAAAGTGAATGATCGTTGTTAGATAATGTTAATGAAAGATGAGAGGGCACAGATACAAGAGTGCTCTGTTTATCTGTAATTTGATGTTCATGATCTAAAGTTAATGTCACCTTACCAAATTCTGTACCTCGTGTACCTGGTTGGATAATAGCGGTGTCATTTTTTATCATTGCAATATCACGATGTTGGTGTCCTGTTATAAGCACGTCAATATCTTTATGGAAACGTTCTAGTATGTCAAATCCTTCATTTTCTCCAGTTAATTCTTCAGTAGGTATATCAGTATCAAGACTTCTTTCAAAACCGCCATGATAAGACACAACGACAACATCTGATTTTTTACGAACGTCTGGTAAAATACATTTTAATGTTTCAACTGCACTGTTGAACGTTAATCCTTTAATATTGGCAGGTTGTTCCCAATTTGGAATGAATTGTGTTGTTAATCCAATGACGCCAATAGTTATCTCGCCACGTTTAAAATAACTTACGCCTTGACCAGTCAAAGGTGCGTTATTGTAATCAAAAATATTTGCACACAAGATAGGATGATGAAGATGGTTTAAAGTATTTTGTAAATAAGGTAATCCATAATTAAATTCATGATTACCTAATGTACCAAAGTCAAAATTAAGACAATTATAAATATCCGTAAGAGGTTGACTTGATTGTTCTTCAGTTGCTAGGTAATGGCATAAAGGAGAACCTTGTAAAAAATCACCATTATCAATTTTAAAACTATAGTCATCTTGTTGACGTTCTTGTTCGATAAGTTGATTTACTTTTAATAATCCCATAGGAAGATTTTGGTTTCTTTTTGAAAAGTCAGTGGGAAAAATATAGCCGTGTATATCACTTACGATATAAAAAGAGAGTTGTGTCATAGGTCATTTCCTTTCATAAATAAAGAGATAAAAAAGGGAAGTAGTTTATTGAACGCCACATACCTTTATTATCTCTTATGTGTTGTATTACTATTATAAATTATTGAATTGAACCTGTAGCAAGTGTTTTACTACCTTGTTTTAAACGAATATTCGCACCTGAAATAGATTCAGATGTTTTAGCTGTAAAAGTTAACGTTGCGTTACCTTGGTCGTCAGTGGTTACACTTTGTTCTTGACTATAGCCTACCGTATCATAATTTTGCCCATCTTGAGAAAAACTTGCAAGCTGTCTACCACCATCTTGATAAACACCTAATTTTAAATGATCAATAGTTGTGTTTTTAGCCATGTTTGTTAATTCAACTTGAATATTAAATGGTTGATTTACTGATACATTATCTGGTAAATGGAATTGAATATTATTGCTAGAAATCATTGAATTAGAAGTAGTTGTATCTTGAGAAGACTGTGATGTATTTGTATCCTCTTGTGAATGATTATTTTCAGTCGTATTATCTTCTGTACTATTCGCTTTGTTATTACCATTATGGCTACCATGATTTTTATGATTACTATTTAGTTGTGATGATGTACTGCCATAACTACCTAGTTTAAATGTTGAACGATCATACCATTTATATCCAGAAGGTGGTTGTGACCATGGTTCTTTTTCAGGTTCAGTTGAATATTGTGGTTGTTCAAAATTAAGAAGTGGCGTAGGTTGATCTAACTTAATACCTGTTTCTTTTAAATTCGGTGTATTATCTTGTTTTCCAAACCAAGTTGTAATATTTTTAAGTAATTTACTATTATCTTGTTCTTTAAATCCATCATACGTTTTCTTAGTTCTTCCATTATCTTCACGTACATATTTAGGTGTACTATCTTCGACTAATGATGAATCTCCAATGAAGGCTGCCTTTCCTTTACCTACTTTTGAGATAGCAACATAAGGACCCTCTGCTATACCACCGCCATTGTAAATACCTTGATCGACTGCATGAGACCAACGTTGTTTTTGAGATAAGTGTTCTGGTAAGAAAATGATACCTTTTGCTTTTGTAGGATCTGTAATTACAAGAGTTGAACCAGCATGCATTGATACAGAATGTACACCTTCAGTAATACCAAAGCTGTCACTAGATGACACAATATTTTGAGTGTTTAAATCACCTAAAGCGTTGTAACGGAAACGTACGCCGAAGTGTTCAGAAAGCCAATCTGAACTTTTAACATTGCGCATAGCTTTAGAATGTTTTTCCTCATTTGTTAAATCTTTGGTGATATCTTGATATGCACCACGACGATAACCATTCATCACTTCTGAAGAATCGAAACGATTTAAGTTTCTGTCGGCATTATAATGATCAGCGATAAAGATGATATTGCCACCTTTTTCAACAAAATTAAGCATAGCTTGTTGCTCTCTCTTTTTAAAAGGAATATTGGCTTCTGGAAGAACGAGAATATTGATGCCACGTAGTGTATTAGGTGTAATATTAGATTCTCCATCGATTTGTTTCACAGTATAGCCTTGTTGACGCATTGAATCAGCATAATCGGAAAAGCCACCATCAATGACCCAATCAGCAGCTCCTGCCGTTTGGCCGTGTGAAGCGTCAAAAGCGACAGTTTGAGTGGTAGTTTGATTTGGTGCAGCATGACTGATTGGCGTTGCAGATAATGTAATTGCTGAAGCTAAAATAGTACTACTTAATACTTTTATCCATTTCATATTTTTATCTCCCAAATATATTTTTAAATGATTTATAGAAAAAGTATAATAAAAAAATAAGTTGATAATAGATTATTTAGAAAATGTTTAAATAAATTTTACAATTCTTTAACAGTGTAAAACAATTCTATAAAAAATTCACACATAATGAATATTATTTTTGTTAATATTGTGCTACTCTTAGTATTGTCAAATGAAATGCGTTGACAAATTAAACGAATGTATACATAGCGAACGGGGGCAATATGTTATGAAGCAATTGAAGTACCTTTTAGTATTAGCGCTATCAGTTATTATTTTTGCAGCAGCATGTGGAAATAATAGCTCGTTAGACAATAATAAAAGTAGTAATTCGGATGGTGGATCAGGTTCAAGTAAAGATGGCTACACACCTAAAGAATTAACTGTACAATTCGTACCATCACAAAATGCAGATACACTTGAAGCAAAAGCAAAACCGCTTGAAAAATTATTATCTAAGAAATTAGGTATTCCAGTAAAAGTGTCTGTATCAACAAATTACAATACAATTGTTGAAGCAATGAAATCTAAAAAAGTAGATGTTGGTTTCTTACCACCAACTGCTTACACTTTAGCACATGATCAAAAAGCAGCTGATTTATTATTACAAGCACAACGTTATGGTGTGAATGAAGATGGTTCTAGTAACAAAAAACTTGTAAAAGATTATAAATCAGAAATCTTAGTTAAAAAGAATTCAGGTATTAATAGCTTAAAAGATTTAAAAGGTAAAAAAATCGCATTACAAGATGTAACTTCAACAGCAGGTTACACATTCCCAATTGCAACAATTAAAAAAGATGCTGGTATTGACGCTACTAAAGATATGAAAATCGTAAACATGAAAGGTCATGACCAAGCCGTTATTTCATTATTAAATGGTGATGTTGACGCTGCAGCTGTATTCCAAGATGCACGTAACATTGTTAAAAAAGATCAACCAAACGTATTTAAAGATACTAAAATTCTTAAACTAACCAAACCAATTCCTAACGATACGATTTCAGTTCGTCCTGATATGAACAAAGACTTCCAAGATAAACTTAAAAAAGCATTTAAAGACATCGCTAAAACAAAAGAAGGACATAAAATTATTAGTGAAGTATACTCTCACGAAGGCTATACAGATGCTAAAGACTCAGACTTCGATATCGTAAGAAAATATGAAAAAGAAGTTCAAGATATGAAATAATTTTCACAAAGACAGAATTAAATAAGTGATAAAGAGAAGAGGCTAGGGCAGTAATATAAGAAATGCATACATCATTTCTTATAATCTTGTCCCGACCTCTTTCTCTGTATTAAAAAGAAGGGTGTAAACATACATGAGTCAGATAGAGTTTAAAAATGTGAGCAAGATTTATCCTAACGGTCATGTGGGGTTAAAAGATATCAATTTAAACATTGAAAAAGGTGACTTTGCTGTTATCGTAGGTTTATCAGGTGCGGGGAAATCTACTTTATTAAGATCTGTCAATCGTCTACATGATATTACTTCGGGAGATATTACAATTGAAGGTAAATCGATTACTAAAGCTAAAGGTAAAGAATTATTAATGATGCGTCGTAATATAGGAATGATTTTCCAACATTTTAATTTAGTCAAACGATCTACTGTGTTGAGAAATGTATTAAGTGGTCGTGTCGGTTATCATCCAACTTGGAAAATGGTATTAGGATTATTTCCAAAAGAAGACAAAATTAAAGCAATGGATGCGTTAGAACGTGTGAATATTTTGGATAAATATGACCAACGTTCAGATGAACTGTCTGGAGGTCAACAGCAACGTATTTCAATTGCACGTGCCTTAGCGCAAGAGCCAGCGATTATTTTAGCAGATGAGCCTGTTGCATCTTTAGACCCCCTCACTACTAAACAAGTTATGGATGACTTGAAAAAAATCAATGAAGAATTAGGTATTACCATTTTAATTAACCTACACTTTGTTGATTTAGCATTAGAATATGGCACACGTATTATTGGTTTACGTGCAGGAGAACTGGTTTATGATGGTCCGGCAAGTGAAGCGAATGAAGATGTATTTAATGAAATTTATGGCCGTAAACTTAATGACGATGAGAAGCTAGGGGTGGAGTAATATGGCAACACCTACTACAAGTAAATATGATCAATATTTAAATAAGAAATTCTCTTTCAAAACTAGTTTAACTCTATTTTTAGTGATTGCGCTCGTCGTGTGGAGTTTTTTATATACGGGCTTTAGCTTTAGTGACTTAATGGTAGGGATTCCACAAATCGGTTCTTTCTTTGGGCAAATGGTTCCACCAGATTGGAGTTACTTAAATACTATTACCAAACCTATGTTAGACACAATTCGCATGGCTATTGTAGGGACATTCTTAGGCTCCATCGTATCAATTCCAGTTGCATTGCTCTGTGCAAGTAATATTGTAAAAACAAAGTGGATTACGATTCCATCACGTTTTATTTTAAATATTGTACGTACCATTCCTGATTTATTATTAGCTGCTGTCTTTGTTGCAGTTTTTGGTATCGGACAAATTCCAGGGGTATTGGCATTATTTATTTTAACAATATGTGTTATTGCGAAATTGTTCTATGAATCGCTTGAAACAATTGATCCAGGTCCAATGGAAGCGATGACGGCCGTAGGTGCAAATAAAACAAAATGGATTATGTTTGGAGTAGTTCCACAAACAATGTCTACATTTTTATCATATGTATTATTTGCATTTGAGATTAATATTCGTGCCTCAGCAGTTCTTGGATTAGTAGGTGCTGGTGGTATCGGTTTATTCTACGACTCAACTTTAGGATTATTCCAATATCCAAAAACAGCGATGATTATTCTGTTCACTTTAGTCATTGTTGTCATTATTGACTATGTCAGCTCGAAAGTGAGGGAAAGACTCGCATGACACAAGAACAGCATCAGTTAGAAAAGAAATATCCAGTGAGATCAAAGGAACACAAACAAAGAATGATTAAACATTGGCTCATTGCCATTGTTGTTTTAGCTATCATTGTTTGGGGTTTTGCAGGTATGCCTGCTTTAGAATTAAAATCTAAATCAATTGAAATTCTTAAATCTATTTTTAATGGATTATTCCACCCCGATTGGGATTATGTTTATATTCCAGCTGGAGAAGACTTACTTCGTGGTTTACTTGAAACGTTTGCCATTGCTGTTATTGGTACATTTATCGCAGCAGTGATTTGCATACCATTCGCATTTTTAGGTGCACGTAACTTAGTAAAAGTTCGACCAGTCACAGGGATTACTAAATTCATTCTTAGTGTCATTCGTGTATTCCCTGAAATTGTTATGGCGTTAATTTTTATAAAAGCAGTAGGTCCTGGTTCATTTTCAGGGGTACTTGCATTAGGTATTCATTCAGTAGGGATGTTAGGTAAATTATTTATAGAGGATATTGAAAGTTTAGACTTCTCATCAGCAGAGGCTTTAAAAGCAAGTGGTGCGAATAAAACTAAAACACTTGTCTTTGCGGTGATTCCTCAAATTTTACCTTCATTCTTATCCCTTATTTTATATCGTTTTGAATTAAACTTACGTTCAGCATCTATTTTAGGTTTAATCGGTGCTGGCGGTATTGGTACACCACTTATCTTTGCACTTCAAACACGTTCATGGGATCGAGTAGGGATTATCTTAATCGGCTTAGTGATTATGGTAGCCATTGTTGACTTTATCTCAGGAGCTATTCGTAAACGTATTGTGTAATAGAAGACATAATTTGAACGTTTTTATAAACAAATAGAGCTATTGCCAGGACTTAGAAAAACTGGACAATAGCTCTTTTGCTATGCATGAAAGAAATGTTGTTACAGTATTAGTAACAGATACTTAGAAAAATACAGTTAATGTTTTTTAGGAATAACGCGTTTAAAACTAATACTTCTAAGGTTAGTATAAGAGTGAATATGCTAAAATAATTATATTTTGAAGTATTAGTGTCATATTTTTTAGTAAGGGGCATTACTAAAGAATATGTAGCATTATTTAAGGATAGTGAATGATGATAACTAAGTGTAGGTTCTGTTTTTAAATAATGCGGTTGTTCATTGATGTGTGATTCGATACATAAGTCGTGTTGTCAGAGTAACGTGTTGTTTGAATAGCATTTAATTTAGTGTCATGAGGTGGAGTCGTCGTTGTTCGCTGTTTCATTTAGCTCTGTTTTTCAACAGAACTATTAAAATCGTTGTCATTATTCTCTAAGGTGTCTTTACTTCATCCATTTTCCTCTACAAGATCATTGAAACCGATACTTTGTCTTCAGATAGATTTCACTGTGGCGCTGAAACATGATAAAAACGTGTGTGTTGATTCTAAAGGATGACGAGAATACTATTAATATTATAGTTAATACCTTGATCTATGTTGTAATCATTTCTAGGTGTAATGAGTCATTCGTTTTGGTCATGATTAATTAGTATCGTTTTCTGAAGCAATAGACTGATGAGGTATATGATCATTATATTGTTAATCAATATTCTGCTAGGATGTAAATGCGTGACCTTGAGAAAAAATAAATGAAGATGCTATAAGTGTTGTACCAAATACCTATTTAAAATGATGTATAGTCAAAGGTAGTTAGTTCTTAGTAATGATCATTCTATATACATAAAGATAATGATTTTATTTTTCAAAAATAATCATAACTATGTACATTTATAAACTAACATATTCGTAAAAAAACAACCTTAATATTTCCTATCATCTATATGACAGATTTGTCATACACTTAAAAGTTGATAGGATAAATCGCTATTAAATAAAACTATATTATGACATTGAAAGGATGTAGAAGATGAATTTTCGAAATGTAGTGGCAGATGATTTAAAACGTTTAATTCAATTAGAAAATGAAGGGTTTACTAAAGAAGAAGCAGCAACAACTAAAGCTTTAAAACAGCGTATTGAAATCATTCCGGATACGTTTATTGTTGCAGAAGAAAACAATAAAATCGTTGGTTATATTAATGGTCCAGTTATTTCGAATAAGTGTATTACAGATGATTTATTTGCATCGATTAGACCTAACCCCAATATAGGTGGTTATTTAAGTGTACTCGGTTTAGTTGTAGCGAAAGATTTTCAACATCAAGGCATTGCAGGACAACTGTTAAATTATTTTGAGAATATAGCAAGGCAACATGCACGTTTCGGAGTCACTCTCACTTGTCGCGATACTTTAGTAAGTTTTTATGAATCGCATGGATATATTAATGAAGGATTATCAAATTCTATTCATGCAAATGTAACTTGGTATAATCTAGTAAAGGAATTATAAATGTTAATGCGTTTCTTCGTATTAAAAAACGTTTTTAATTATAGTTATAATAAATATAATCTCAATTATCTTACTTTCAAAGATTGGAATATGTATGCAATTCGAAATAGTTATAAATTTATATGTTTTTAATAAATAGAGTAAAATTTTAAGTATATATATTTAAATTGTAAAGTTTTTTAAAATACATTTATTTATGTTGGTATATATTTATAAATAGTAGTATAATGATTAAAAATATATTGATGTAAAAAAGTTAGTTAGAACCAAATTAATTAGAAATATAGGAGAATATTATGTCAAAAAAAGAAAGAGATTTTAAACGTTCTTTTGGGGAAGAAAAAGCTAGAGTTAAACTTTACAAATCAGGGAAACATTGGGTTAAAGCAGGTATTAGAGAACTTCAATTATTAAGAAGTTTAGGTTTATCATTTTTTGATAAAGATGTTGAAAAGACAAATGATTTGCCAAAATCAACCCAGCATAACTTAAAAACACAAGCATTGAAGACTACGGGACTCGTCGGGGGTGCATTTACATTTGCAATGTTAAATGATCATCATGCTTTTGCAGCCTCAGAAACACCTATGACTTCAGAAATTGCATCTAATAGTGAAACAGTTGCAAATCAAAACTCAACCACAGTTACAAACTCTGAAACCTCAACAACTGAGCCTATTTCAAGTCAAACAAGTACCTCTCAAGATGCTACATCTAGTACAAATTCAACAGAAAAAAGTGCTTCATCATCTATAACAGATAGTCAAACAAGTACAGATTCAACAGAAAAAAGTACTTCATCATCTACAACAGATAGTCACACAAGTACAGATTCAACGTCAGATAAATCTACATCAAATTCTGAAAAGCAAGATAGCTCGATGTCAAATTCTGATACTAAAGCTTCAAGTTCATCAATTACTAATAATTCAACAAGTAATAATAGCGCTACTTCAGAGAAAGATACTAATAGTCAAGCCAACACTACATCTACTGATAGTCAAAAAGGTAGTACTTCAACCAGTGATAATAGCAATACGTCAACGAGTACAAAAGATAATCAAATAAGAAAAAATTCGACAGAATCCAATAGTATAACGTCATCAAATTCTACATCAGACAGTAATAGTGGTTCAACAGTTTCTACTCATTCAACGACGTCACAGTTAACGAGTACTTCAGAAAGTCAGATAAGTACAGATTTAGGTTCTACATTATTAGTGAGCGATTCAACAAGTACATCTACAAGTACAGCACCACTAGAACTTAGAACATTTAGTAGATTGGCAACAACAACATTCGCAGCAGCAGCAGCAACTTCAACTACAAATACTTATACAGGTGCAGGGACTGATACAAATTATAATATTCCAATTTATTATAAATTAACAACTGTAAATAATGGAACGTCTATGACGTTTACGTATACAGTTACTTATGATAATCCTGCTACTAAGACGGTTGAAATACCTACAGCATTGTCTAATAGTTACGCAATATACAACACAGGAACAACTTATCAAACGATGTTTACACTAGGTAGTGCATATGGAACACCTTCAACAGCGACAAGTTATATTACCGATTCAACAGGTGCTCAACTTAGTAATCCAAAAGCAAACACAACTAATATAAACAAACAGGGTAGTGGATATTCTTGGGCAAACGGCTACCAAATGAATGGATTCCAAGCTAAACAAGGATATGGTTTAACCACAACTTGGACAGTTCCTATCAATTCTAGTGGAGACACTTCTTTTACATTTAACCCATACTCTACATCTGTGACAGGTGGGACAAACTTCTTTAATGGTCAAAAAGTTAATGTAACTGATCCAACAAGTACAGCTAATTCACAAAGTGCGTCAACAAGTACAGCTAACTCACAAAGTGCGTCAACAAGTACAGCTAAT